>JGI24006J15134_10000600_pt1 | contig 22006 bp, 31 predicted proteins | sample LinPmetageLP53_FD_15134 | JGI IMG/M metagenome (IMG submission 15134)
GTCAGCCTTCCAGGCATGGACATCGGCGAAGCGGGAACCCACAGTGCTGCTGCGCGGCAGTTCCGGCTCCGACTCCGGCTCAGGCTCCGACTCCGGCTCAGGCTCCGACTCCGGCTCAGGCTCCACCGTCGAGGAGAGAGGCAGGAAATCGTGGCCATAGTTGGATGCTGGCGTGTACTTCGGCATCGGGCTCCTGTCCCCTTCGATCAGCAGATCGCGTTCCTCCCGAGCGATCTGCGACCACTTCTCCCAGAGTTCCTCGTCCATCTCGCTGGCAAAGAGGTGCCGCACGGCAAACCCCAAGATGGGATCGGCGTCGGGAGAGTACAGAGTGGGCGTCAGATCCTCGACCAGCCACCCGCCCGGTCTGTGCCTCTCCTCCATGCCCAATCGCCTGAGAAGGGCACGACGCCGACCCTCATGAGAGCGGACAGCGACACCCATTTTTCCCCGGTGCTGACTGCTCCCACCCGTGGCGCGCTGCCCCAGCAGTGCCCTGGCCTCTCCAGAGGTCTTGCTGCACCGCTTGCCCAGCATTTCGGTGATCCCCTCGTCAGTGGCTCCGCGCCAGGGTTCCAGCAGGAAGCTCCTGGCGAAGATCCGAATTCGTCGGGCGCGTTCTTTCGGGGTTATTTTTTTTGGCATTTCTTCCTTTGTCGTGGTTCGAGGGCTGCTATCAGCCCATGGTGGCGGGGGTTGCCCGCACAAGGTTGACTGCGGTTTTGTCACCGATGTCTGTGTCCCTCTGACGAGAATCCTATGGAGAGTGGACACAGCCGTCAAGCAGAAAGTCATAGTCATATGTCATATTGTATCTTTCTGACACCTCCTATAGAAAAGAAAAGAGCAGTCATACAGTCATACACACATACTACGCCTGTAAAGTGGTCCGATTTTGAATATGACTATATGTCCCTATGACTGCTCTTTTCTTTTCTATAGCCACTACAAAAAAGATGGAATATGACGTATGACTATGACCCAAGGGAGGGCATGATGAGCGACGATATCTGGCCGCATTACAAGGAGTGGCTGATTGAAGAACGGGGATTAAAGCGGAGATCCGCTACCAACTACGCCAGCACGGCGCGGCGGATACTGGCTGCTGTGCAGCCGCTGACCGATGACGGACTCCAGGCATGGATAGCCGAACAGCCCGAGCACAACCGGGGAGCCTACCGAGGAGCGTGGCGGGCCTACGCTGCCTATCTGGCGTCTCAGTGGCCCGATATAGTGGTGCCGACGCTGCCAGCCCGTCAGCGGTCCTCTGAGGCAATCCCTGCCCCTGTAGTAGCTGCCATGGCTGCTGCTCTGGATCGCGGAGTGCGCATCGAGGATCTGGCTACAGCCCGTCAGGGCGTCGATCCGAGCAGACTGGAGAGGATCACGCGAGCGGTGCCAGGACTGCGCAGCGGAGAGCTTGCCGCCTACACCAGCGGAGATACCGTGGTGCTGATCGCTGCCGCCGACGCTGAGATCATCCAGCAGTGGTCTGGATCGGGTGACGGCGATCTCCTATTGCCCCGTGCGCCGGGAGATCATCGAGAAATACCAATCGGACGTATTCGTAGGTTGGTACGGGAGTACCGCAAGAACAGGTGACTGGCGTTGACTGTCCCTCAAAAGTTTTTCTTTGCGGCAGTGGACACAATCCCCTAAGTTGTTGGTGTGGCCGGGGAGCACACCGCTCTCCCAGCCGATCTTTGAAAAACCAAATCTTCCCAGCCCCTTCGGGGGATGGTTTTCAGTCGTAGCCTGGGCTGATGTAAAGACGGAAGGTACTGGCGCGAGCAGCGCCGTGGCAAGCAGACGATGTGCCACCACTGCTTTTCCCCATACTCGATTCCGCGACTCGTCCGAAGGAGGAGCGGGGCCGATGACGACCGCCGAGAGGTAGGTCTAATGCCGAGACAGGGATAGGGCTCCATCCCGAGACAAAATGGACGGAGAGATAGGCTATGAGGCTGTCTGGCAAACGCTTAAAGATCCCGTTTCGACGGGGGTTAGTAGGCAGACGGCACGCACGAACGGGGGTAGAGGCGAGGACACACCCCCTTCTCAAAGAGCCAGCGGTCAACGCTGGTGCTTCCGATGTATCGACACCCCGGCAGGGGGATCTGGCAGGAGTCGCATTCTGCTGCGCTGACCCGGCGCTAAATGGGTTTCAATCTCCCTTAGCTCAGTTGGTTAGAGCACCGGATTGTTAATCCGGGTGTCGCTGGTTCGAGTCCAGCAGGGAGAGCCATTTTTCGCGAGGCCGACTCTCTACTCCATAGAAAAGGGAAAATCCTGACCGGAAACCGAGAGAGTAGCGGTGAGTGCGGGTAGATCGGTGACAGTCAGGTTGCCGCCGCAGGGGACGGCGGAAGCGGTCTGAGAGAAGATCGCACCAGCCCCTTGAGTTGACATCCGACTCACCGGGGCTTCCCCTACTACCACAACAAAAACCGGATAAACTACCATGGAACAGCTTAACCAGCGGGAGGTCTTCGTCGGTGACGACGACCAGATCCCCACCATCGTCCGCTACAGAACCCGGCGAGAGCTTGAGGATCTTGTCCTCGATGCCATGCGTGAAAAATCCCACGGATGCTGGGTTACCGACCCTCTTGGGAACTGGCGGCGATACGAGGCGGTGACAATCCGCATCTCGCCCCCGCAGTGCCACACTTGCGGAGAGGAAGTCGCGGAAGACGCCTTTATCTGCGACTATTGCCGTGAAGAAGCAGAGGAGGAGTAGCCCATGCCATCGAAAAAAACCGCGCACTGCGCGACCTGCGGAAAGCGGAAACAATTGAGCTACCCGAAGCACGCGCCGCTCTGCTGCACTCAGCGGTGCGCTGCTCAGTACCTGCTGATTTTGTTCAATGTAGGAGCAGGAGCAGGGCGGTTCTGTGCTGCTTGTGGAGAATTCGGCTGTGAGGGAGAGTGCGAGGAGTAGCCGCACCCCAGCCCACCCAGACACAACAAAGCCGCCCCAGACCGGGGCGGCTTTCTTCGTTGGGGGCACCGTCGCCGGTCAGCCGGGGCGGCACTCATGGGTGTATATCTGGTCAGCCTCACCGCCACCGGCAAACTGATCCATGGTCAGCGTGCCCTCGATGACCAGCCCGCTCAGGATCTCCATGAGCGTCCGCTTGCGGAGCTTGGTGGCGAGCATGATCTGCCCCAGGCTCATCGTAGCGCCCTCTGGAATCTTGGTCAGTACCTGACGACGCAGCAGGGCGTCAGGATGCTCTGCAAGGCGCTCTGCAAGGCTGATAACGCTGGCAAGATGAAGCTCTGTGAAGCGGACACCATACTCGATGTGCTGCTCATTGATCTGCCATGGCTCGCCCTGGAGAGCATCGCCCCAGTCCCATGCGTAGAGCATCGCCGCTTTTCGAGCTATCGCTGGAGCGCGGGTACGGGTTCCGGCGATCAGCTTCGGGAGCTTGCGCCGGTCAAGCTCATAGAACCAGTCGCTCCACCGCTCCCGCGCTCCATCGGAGAGGCCAAGACAGGGCGCAACCTCATCCAGTCCAGCCCGGTAGCGGATCGCCTCGATCAGATCGGACAGCCCCTCAATGTCTCCGGTTGGATCGGGGTTGGTCCGCTCCCGGTGCGCCAGCATGATCGCCCAGCGCCCAAGAAATCCTCCTGTGAGGTCATGAGGCTCTGTGTGCGCCTCCAGGTAGGGGATGGAGCAAGCAGCAGCAATAGAGAGTCGAGGCGTGTCGCAGCGGATCACTTTGTTTCCGGCTTTCGCCCGCGACTGCGGCGAGCAGTCCCAGAGGTCAGTAAGCAGCGCCTTCATCGGTTCAAAATAACTGCCTTTCTTCTGCGCTTTAGCCAGAAAAGCACCGAATTCACTATAGAAAATCGTCTGCCGTGGACGGGCAGCGAGTTCGTCAATCATGCCCTCCGACGATCCCGGCATTGCACCGATCAGGATCGGATCCACCTCGTACAGAATCCGGCGAGCAAGACCCAGCGCGGAGGACTTCTGATCCTCGCCAGATCGACCAACTGCCAGCCCGTAGAAATTGCCGTAAAGGTCGCCTGCATAGCGGTGACCAAAGGAAATTGGGTTGGTCGCTCCGAGGACGCTCATGCCGTAGAGGAGATGGTAGGCGAGGGGCGCGGTGGTCTGGCGCATCGCCCATTTGCAGTAGTCGTGGATCCAGCCTGCTTGGGGTATTGCCCAAGCAGCCCGTTCTTCGGTAATCATGGTTCTCCGTATGCTTTGTGGTAGTCAAGCCGTGTGGTAGTGCCCTGGCAGGGCTCCTCTGGTATAGCGGGAGTGTCCACCCGCCGTCAAGAATTCTCCGGTGGACACTCCTCCTCGCGTCCGCTATTCTGCTCGCACCACGACAGCAGGAGATAGCCAGTGAGCTACACAATTCGGGCGCATCTCGGCCCATTGCCCGGTCAGATCGAAGATGCCCTACTCAGCGTGCCCGGTGCGCGTCTCTTTCGGGGCGCGTGGCAGGTGTCCTGGCACGCTCTGAAGCCTTGGATGGAGGTCTGCGGGGTCTACCAGCTTCAGCCCCGCTTGACGGCCCCTGACGAGCTTATCGCACCGGACACTCGCCACCCCTGGGAGGTGATCAGACACCGGCTGCTGACGACCCGTGACGGACTCCGAGAGAGCTACGCCGACAAGTGGCCGACCGAGTACCAGCGAGACGCGCTCTGCTATGCCGGGGCGCGGCCCGGTGCGCTGCTCCACCATCCCACCGGAAGCGGCAAGACGTTCACCGCTATCGCCTGGGGCTGTCTGACCAGTAATCCGCTGGTCATCGTCACCAGAGCGACGACGAGGCTCCAGTACGCCGCAGAGGTTGAGCGGTTCACTCATGCCAGAGCCTTTGTCTGCAAACCGGCGTCGGATGTACGGAAACGGGACAAGTGGAAGACGCTCGGAGAGTACCTGGAGTGGTGCGTATCCGAGAACCGTCGCCCGGTGATCGTCCTGGGCTGGGAAAGCCTGCCGTCCTGGGCAGACCGTATTGAAGCTCTGAAGCCGTTTTCCCTCGTACTTGACGAGTCTCAGAAGGGCAAGAGCAAGAAGCGGTGGGAAGCGGTGCCGATGCCGATGCCCGATGAGTCACTGTGGGCGTCAGCCAAGGCCAGCATTGAGCGTCGTGGCGGCAAGGTCAAGGAGAGCAGCGATGGCAGCGGGCAGTTCGTCGGGCTGGTGCCGCTGAAAAACATCGCGCAGAGCGCCAGCCGCTTGAGCAATGCCGCCGACCGACGACTCGCGACGACGGCAACCCCGATCTCGGATCGAGTCCGCGATCTCTGGGGACAGCTTGATCTCATCGAGCCCTGGGCGTGGGGCAGCTACCGGATCTGGGCTTTCCGCTACTGTGATGCCAAGCCGGGAATGTACGGTGGTCTGGACGACCGTGGGGCAAGCCGGATAAACGAGCTTGCAACACGGCTTCAGTGCATCAAGCACTTCGTCAGTGTTGATGTGGCTCGGCAAGGATTGCCCGCAAAACGGCGTCAAACGTGGTATATCCCGCCATCGGGTCAGGTGAAGCCATCGGGCGGCTGGCAGCGCGCTGTCAAGGCAGCGGCGAAAATGGGCGGATCGGCCATGCTGGAGGTGCGCCTGTCCATGGCGGCGTCTTGCAAGCGGAGAGCCATCGTCCGTCGAGTCGCGGAGCACTGCGAGAGCAGCCACAAGATCGTGGTGTTCACCGCTCGCCGTCGAGACTGCGAGGAGCTTGCGGAAGCCATCGGCAAGCTGAAGAAAAAGGAGAAGCCGGGGCTGGTCTTGTGCGGGCACGGCGGGCACTCCCAGACCGACCGCAGAGCAATGCTGATGGACTACATCGCCCATCCCGGTCCCTGCGTGCTGGTCGGCACCGGAGAAGCCTGGGGGACCGGTGTAGACGGTCTCCAGTGTACCGACGCTGCGATCTTCGCCCTGCTCCCCTACACTCCCGGCTCTCTCGACCAGTGGGAGGGTCGATTCACCCGGCACGGTCAGGACCGACCAGTCACCGTCTACTATCCAATTGCGGAGGGTACAGCCGACGAACACCTCGCCAGCATTTTGCTGGAAAAGCTACCTGCTGTGGCGGATCTCACCGACATCGGCGGGCTGGACGGAGCAGCGGAAGCACTCGCCGGGGAGATCGAGGATGAAGACGAATTTGCGGCTTCGATCCTCTCCTCGTTGTGGGCCGCAGAGGGGGAGTGATAGGGTAGAGCGGAATCAACCAGTCACAGGGAGCCAGCATGGCCGCAACTGCATTTATGGGCAACGCCTTCGATATCTACGTTACCAACGACGCAACCGCCAACATCGTGATCGCCAACCCGGTGGACTTCACCAGCTTCAAGGTGATCCGGGTCAGCGTCTTCAACAGCAGCGGAACCAACAATTTCCGGCTGACGGACGGGACAAACGATATCTGCGGCTCTCAGGCCACTGTCTCCGCCGCCTGGAAGGACATGGTGATCAACCCGACACACTCGACCATTCTGAGCACGGATACGCTGACCGTCGTGTCTCCGACCGCTACGATGTCGCAGATCATCCTGCACTGCATCGGCGCTGACGCTGACGGCGACAACGAGGGGATGATCAGCTACCTCTCTTGCGTGAGCAAGCAGCTTTCGGTCGGCTGATGCCCGCTTACCTCAATGCTCGGCTGATCTGGTTCCAGATCCTGCTCCTCTCCTGGGGGTTGCGGGCGCTGGTCTGGATCAGCAGGAGGTTTCGCGCCTTTTCCCGGTAAACGGACACAGAGACACCGGGGATTGCCCGCAAAACACCGGCAAACCTGGGTAGTCTCGGATCTCCCGTACCGAAAACCAGTCCGATCCCCCCGACACCGGGGGGATCATACGTTGCGGCAAAGGTCGAGTATCCCGGTAAGCAGTAGTCTGGGTCGCGGTAGACGTAGCTCCGCCCAGACTCCAGACACCGGAGCGTCAGTCCATAGGAGCGGATCCATTGCGCGTCCTGCTGTAGCTGCCGATAGACGGCGGCTGCATCTCGGCGCGAGCTTGCCGACCAGTGACCGGCGCAGGAGGGAGTGGTGGGGATGCCCGCGCGGTGTAGGCGGGGCACCAGAGCCCGCAGAGGGCGATCCAGGGAGCGGGGATCGACGCGGAGGCTCCCTGGATGGCTCTGCGATAGCCGGAGCCCGTAGTACCAGCGCAGCCCACCGTGCAGGCGCTGAGGCACTGCCCAGCGGTAGCGGTGGTAGCCAGAGACAGGGACGGGCAGGGGCTGGACGGAGTGCGGCATGGAGGCAGTATAGCCCGCTGCTCCCGGCGACTGTGACCCGTCGCTCTGAGTGTCCCTCAAACTATTTTTGACTTTCTGGTGGACACTTTTTTCCTGCCGGGGATAGGTAGCTGGTGTCAACAACGACGGCCCGACGACAGGGCAACCCGGAGAAAGACATGCGCATCCTGACTACCACAGCGCGGATTGGCGAGCTTGCGGATATCCGCCGCTTCGTCACCGCTGACCAGGGAAAGACTCGCGGTGCGATCTTCACCCTGGAGGGCCGCAGCGGTCACTTCACCTTCCGCGCCAAGCAGGCGCGGGACAAGCAGGGCGATCCGATCCCCTGCTGGACGGTCAAGGTGCTGTTCAGCGGCTCCGTCGAGGACGGAAGCTGGACCTACGTTGGCTCGCTGCGCTCTCGCCGGTCGCCGCGCTTTGTGGCGACCAAGGGCAGCAAGCCCGAGAGCGCGAGCTTCCGCGCTTTCGGGTGGTTCACTTGCTTTGTGCTGGCTGGGCCGACAAACCCCGCCGAGATGGCGCTGTTCCCGGCATGGGCGGCGGATCGCGGCTTTCATTTTCACCACATGGGGCGCTGCTGTGTGTGCAGCCGCGCTCTCACCCACCCCGAGAGCATCAAGACCGGGATCGGCCCGGTCTGTGCCAGCCGAGGGAATTGACATGACCGAGACAGGACTTACCTCGCTCACCGAGGATCAGGGTCCGCTGGTCGGTGATCCAGAGGCGATCACCGTGGACCTGCTTCACCATCTGGGGGAGCGTGAATACCTCCAGGTCCGCTGCTACGCCCGACCGGCGCTCCTGGAAGACGACTACAGCGAAGTCATGGTTGAGATCGCTGCTGTGTCCTACCAATGGAGCACCGAGAGCGGGGTGCCGGTCTTGGTCTGGAGCAATCACGACACCGGGGGACTGGCCGATATGCTCCTGCCTTTGGCTCGTCACCCGATGGACGACCGCCATGAGGCTCAGGGCTTCCCTCTGGCTGTCCTGGCTACGTGCCCCATAGCGGAGGACTGGACGCCCGCAGAGGTCGAGCATGTGTGGCTGGCGGCTGTCCGGTGGGACACCGCGCTCAATGACATCTGCATCGAGGAGGGGATCACCCCCTGGCTCGATCTGGAGCAGCAATGAGCAGCCGTCGTGTGCTTCGGGGCGGCTCGTCCAACGATGTCTTCTGGCGCCTGCGCACCACCATCCGCAGCAGGCTCGTGCCCGTGAGCCGGAGCTGGAACCTCGGCTTTCGCTTGGTCATTAAACGGCGGAAACCATGAAAATAGGCATCAACATTCACCCCACCATGAGCAGCCGTCGGGTGATTCGGGGCGGCTCGTACCTCAACGTCACCAGGGACCTGCGCACCACCGACCGCAATTGGTGCGGGCACGAGAACCGGAGCAGGGCCGACGGCTTTCGCTTGGTCTTGCCGTCCCCACCACCACCCTCACCACCACCCTCACCACCGAGAGTACGGATGAAAAACCACGACAAGCAGAACCTAATCGATCTCCTCCGGTCGGAGGACCACTTTGATCAGGCCGTCGAGCTTTGCCGCTCTCTGAACCTCTCCTCTGATACCGTACTGGGCTGGCTCGGATTCGGGCTGGAGATTGTCTCCATTCCCGGAGGGACCGGAGTAGTAGGCGGGGAGGGCTGTCGAGAGAGCGTAGAATTCGAGTCGTTCGAGATGGCCGCTACCCTGACGACTGTGGCTCAGTGGGCCGCAATCATGGGCTGGCTCCACACAGGGACGGCGCGCAGGCCGGTTAGTGTCGCTGATCGCACAGATCGGCGTCCGGTGGTCAACGTCACCGCCTACGAGGTGGATGAATTCTGCCGCCGCCTGGAGTCCATCTATGGGCTGGATGGCGTTGCCGTGGAGGTGCGGGCACCGCACTCTGCCGAGTGGGAGTACGCCGCACAGGGCGGCGAGAAATTCACCTATGCTGGCTCCGATGACCCGGATGAGGTGGCGTGGTACGCCGGAAACAGCGGGTACAAGCTTCAGCCGGTGGGTCAAAAGAAGCCCAACGGCTACGGACTCTATGACATGAGCGGAAATGCTTACACATGGACATGCACAAGCTGGGCAGGCGATGACCCCAGCGGCGCGAAGGCGTATCGGACCGCCATCGCCGCTGTGCAGCAATGAGCAGCCGTCGGGTGCTTCGGGGCGGCTCGTGCAACTTCGACACCAGGTTCCTGCGTTCAGCAGCAGCAGCCAAGATCTTCAGGCTCGTGCCCGAGGACCGGATCAGGATCAGCGGCTTTCGGATTGTGGTCGTCAGACGGCGGAAACCATGATCGCCCTTCGTATGCTTCGGGGCGGCTCGTTCAACGACGACGCCGGGTACCTGCGCACCACTCGCCGTGGCTGGAGCAAGCCCGAGGACCGGCGCTGGTTCAACGGCTTTCGCTTGGTCGTCAAACGGCGGAAACCATGAGATACCGCGTGCTGCGGGGCGGCTCGTTCATCAACGACTCCTGGATCGAGCTTGTCGCGCTGGACGCAAGGTTCGAGCCCGAGGACCGGTACAGGATCATCGGATTCCGAATCGTCGTCAAAAGGAGGAAGCAATGAAACGTCGTGTGCTTCGGGGCGGCTCGTACTACTGCGTCACCAGGAGCCTGCGCACCTCCAACTGCACGTGGGACGGGGCCGCATACCGGCTCAGGTTCAGCGGCTTTCGCATCGTCGTCAGACGGCGGAGGAAGCAATGAGATACCGCGTGCTTCGGGGCGGCGCGTACCTCAACGACTCCTGTATCCTGCGCACCTCCATCCGCTTCTGGTTCGTGCCCGAGTTCCGGGACAGGTACAGCGGCTTTCGCTTGGTCGTCAGGCGGAGGAAGCCATGAGGGGGGAAGCAATGAAATACCGTGTGCTTCGGGGCGGCTCGTACTACTTCGGCTCCAGGTACCTGCGCACCGCCGACCGCATCAGGGGCGGGGCCGGGGGCCGGTACAGGAACTACGGCTTTCGCATCGTCGTCAGACGAGTCAAGGCCCAAAAATGACCGCCCCTTTTTCCGACTATCGGATAGACTGTGATCTCTACCACGGAGCCTCACAGACTATGGACGATCCACGCCTCCTTTTCACCGGGCCAAGCCCCTACGGCTGGCACCGGTATCAGTCATTCCTTCGATGCCCCGCCATTTATGGCTATGAGTACGAGGGGCGATACCTGCCGCTCCGAGACAGCGAGGGCAATCTGGTGTCTTACTCGACCAGCGGGGAGGATCGCAACGATGCGCGCCCCCTGGTCCTGGGGACGCTGGTGCATCTGGGGCTGGCGCATCACTATGCGCGGCTGCAAGCTCGCCAGCGCAAGCAGGACACCGATCTCTACGAGCCCTGCAAAGCCATCGACGTACTCACCGACACGGAGATGAGCGATCCATACTGCGCTCATGCTGTCTGGGCGGAGTGCTGCGATCTGGCGAAAGTGGTTACCCGAAAATACATAGCCCGACACGCTTTTGAGAAAGTCAGGGTTGAGCATGTCGAGGAAGTTTTTCAGCTATCCATCGGTGAGTCTCAGGCTCCGCTGACGTTCCGGGTCGATCTGGTTGTGTCCGACTCTGGCGGAAAAGTCTGGTTCGTTGACCACAAAACCACCAGTCGCATCCTCTCCTCGCAGTCGCGGGCCTACTCGATGAGCGGTCAGTTTCTCGCCTACACGCTGGCCGGTCGGTCGGTCTACAAGGACCGNTTCGGCGGCTGCATCCTCAATCAGATCCAGGCGACCGAGGAGCCNATTTTTCGGCGTCCTGACCTNGCCGCNGCCCCTGGACTGCTCCGGGGCTTCCCGGCGACCATAGAGCGTGCCTGGAGGGGCATTCAGGAGCTTGCGGGGACTCCGCCAGGGTACTGGCCCATTGCGCCCACTGAGCATACCTGCTGGACCCGCTACGGACCCTGCCGCAACTATGACCGCTGCCGGATGGGCGACTGAGCAGCGAAAGTGTCCCGCAAAAAACGGTAAGAAAATCAGTGGACACACAGCGCCCCCTCACATAGACTCACTGCACCACGACAACAGACCACACCGGAGACAACATGGCGAAAGAACCCGCCTTTGTCCTGACTTACGGTAAGTCAGGCATCGGCAAGACCACGGATGCGGGCTTCTCATTCCCGCAGGGGCTATTCATCGCAGCCCCCGGCGCTCTCAAGAGCGTTGCCTCAACCTGCGGCTACATGCCAGCCCAGGTCCACGCCTCCAACATCATGGAGGCGACCGAGGCGATCAAGCAGGCCGCAAACAGCGGTCAGTACGATGCTATCGTCGTAGACGACTTTTCGTTTCTCGCAGAGCAGACGATGGTAGCTCTGGAGCAGCGACACAGCGGCTTCAAATTGTTTGGTGCGCTTCGTCAGGCGATCCTGACTTTTCGGGCTGCTGCCCGGTTTGCGGGCATCCATGTGGTGCTCAATTGCTGGGAAAAAGGGCCGAGGACTTACGATTCGGGCGACCGGGTTCGTGGGGGGCCAGACCTCACTGGCAAGCTCCCCGAGCAGCTACCGGCCATGTGCGATCTGGTGCTCCGCGCCCAGTACGATGGGATGCGCAGCCCCTGGAAGGCGAGCTACCGAGTCGCCCCCAACGCTGACTGGATCGGCAAGGACCGAGACAACGTGTGCCCCGACCCGGCACCGATCAATCTCGGTGAGATTCTGCGCGCAGCGGGCTATGTGATCTCGCGTCACCCTGCCGTTCCCTGGCAAGAGGAGGCGGTTGCTGTCCTGGCGAAAGAGCTTGTTCAAAGCTCCACTATCACGCAGACGGCGGAGGAAGCCTACAAGGCTCTCCTTGCCGAGCATGGCCCGATCCTGGCATACTGGACCGTCCGAGACGGTCTGGACCGGGCAGAGATCGCCAAGCTCAATGCCAAGCGCCATGCGACCTTCTTCTAAACTACGTTTTCCCCGTTATGGGGCGGATCGCTCTCCCGCAGCAGAGCACTACCACACAAGACAAAAGAGAGAAAAGTGAACTTTACACTCGACTTCTCACAGCATCAGTTCAAGTCTGGAGGCGCTGGCCTCGATGACGGCTTCTATCAGGCTCAGGTCACCGGCATGGAGCAGACATTTGCCTCCTCTGGTCGCCCCCAGATGAAGTTCACCATGACTTTCCCCAACGGAGCCAACCGCAACGAATGGATCACCGTCCCCCAGAGCGCCGCCGACCGGGTGATGGTGATCTGGCAGTTCGCCTTTGAGAGCGCCGGATACACCACCGATCAGCTTCAGCAGATGGGGCAGATCAGCGGTGAGGCTCTGCCCGGCCTGTTCATTGGTCGAACCGTTCATATCGAGTACAAGAACGGCAACAAGGAGCTTGGCAAGGCCATGAGAGTCAAGCTGATCACCCCGTTCATGTACGTGCGCGGCCGTAAGGCTGCTGCTGCGGTTGCTGCTGCTGCTCCTGCGGTTGCTGCTGCTCCTGCGGTTGCTGCTGCCATCGCTGCTGCTCCTGACCTGTCGATCCCTGTCCCCAAGGTCGTCGTCCAGAGCCCGTCCACCGGGTTCGGCGGCAATGGCGGCGGAGCGTCCGCGCTGTCCGCTCTCATGGGCCAGTAGGGTAGGAGTACCTGGGGAGGGGTGCGGTCCCTGACGCCCTCCCCGCTCCCACCCCCGTCAGCGTCCGCTGACTCGACCCAGGCCGGAAGTCTCGCACGCTTCCGGCCTTTCTTTTTACCCGAAAAACCACACCATACCGAGACTACCATGAACGACCGACGAATTCCTGACATTGCCCACGACATGCAGCGCGTGCTCTCCGAGCTTCGTCGCGAGATCGATCAGCACGCTACTCTCAGCGATGTGGTGGGCGTCGTCGTCACCACGCACCTCGATGATCTCGACACCATGACCGCTCGTCTTCCCCGCGCTCCTCGAAACGCTCGCCGCCTGCTCGATGAAGCCGCCATGGCCGAGATGGACGGCTATGTGAGCGAGGTGCAAGCTGCCGTGGACACCCACTTGGCGGAGAAGAAGCTGGACTGGATCGACAACTATGAGGCTAAAGCCCTCTTGCTGCGACTGTCTATGGCGGTCGATTACCTCCACGATCTGCTGACCCGACCGGTGGGCCAGTGAGCAAGTCGGTTCCCGGCTGTGACTGTACCCGGTGCCCTCTCCGCGATGCACCGGGACCGGTCTACCCGGAGATCCGCACGCACGCGCCCTACATCGCCGTGGGAGACTTTCCAGGCGACGTAGACGTAAGGGAGCGCCGACCCTTCACAGGAGCGGCTGGAAGGCACCTCAGCGCCTCTCTGGGGCGTGCAGGGGTGCAGCGGTCGAGCACCCACCTGACCAACGCCATGCTCTGCCAGCCTCCCGGCAACGATCTGAGGAAGCTGGAGGCGCGGTTACGCACCAAGAACGCGCAGATCCGGCGAGACAACCGCCAATTGGCGAAGTACAGCCCCGAGACACCCCCCAAGCCGCTGATCCCGTCGCCGCAGGACTGCTGTAGACCCCGGCTGGCGGGAGAGCTTGCCCACCATGACCGGATCATCCCGCTGGGCGGGGTCGCGCTCAAGACCATCCTCGGCGGCAAGCCGTCGATACAGAAGATGCGCGGATCGCTGATCGAGGGTCTGCTATATTACGACGAAAAGCAGAATAGAATGGGCGTTACCTCCGGTTCTATCGGGGCGCATCCCGTCAAGATGGTGGCGACGTTTCACCCGAGCTACGTGATGAAGGTGAAGAAGTGGTCTGACACTTTTGACCGGGATCTTGACCGGATGATCCGCTGGCAAAAGGGTCAGCTTCGATGGACCGATCCTGAGATCGTCTACAACCCCAGTGCTGACGAGCTTCGTGACTTCCTGTTCAGCGGGGAGCCGATCACCTACGATATCGAGACAGACGGAATTGTATCGCTGACATGCAACGTCCGCTGCATTGGTCTGGGCACTGCTGACAAGGCGATGAACATCGGAGTAAGGGCCATCCAGAGCTATGGGCAAGACACGCCTGACGGTCCCCCGTTCTACTCGATAGCGGAGATGGGTAGGATCAAAGACGTTTTGCGGTCTTTCTTCGCTGACGAGAATTGCCTGAAAATCGGCCACAATGCGGGCTACTTTGACCGGCTGGTGATCCGGCAGTGGCTTGGTGTCGATCCGCTGCCGACGATGGACACGATCCTGCTCCACCGGCTCATCGAGGGGGAATTGCCGCACAGCCTGGGCTTTGTCGGCTCCCGCTTCACCGATGTCCATGCCTGGAAGGCGGACAAGGAGGGCCGCAAGCTCTCTACCGACGCCGAGACAGACCATGAGTTGCACCACTACTGCGCGCTCGACGTAGCCGTGACGGCCCGCGTCGTCGCCCCCATTGTCACCGAGATCAAGGCGCAGGAGTTGACGAGCCTGATCCCGACTGATCACAAGGTCCAGCGGATCTGCGCTGATATGCACACCGTTGGCATGTATGTCGATCAGAAGGTGCGCGCCGAATACGAGCAAAAGGCACTTCGGCAGATGCTTCACGCCAAAAAGAACGTGCAGGAGTTAGCCGGAAAACCGGACCTCAACCCTGGATCTACTCAGCAGCTTGCGCGCCTGCTGTTCGATGAGTGGGGCATTGAGCCCGATCTGGACGACAAGATCCGCTTCACCGCTTCCGGTGCTCGCTCCACCAAAGATGATGTTATGCGTGCGTTATTGCGTACTGAGTTGACGGTTCCCCAGCGGAGGCTCGTCGGTCAGCTACGGCGCTACCGAGGGCTGATGAAGCAGCTTGGAACCTACATTGTCAAGCTGCGACCTCAAGATCAGACCACCGTGGATCTGGGCTGGGACGATGACGAAACCTTCGAGGAGCGAGAGGAGAGGAAGAAGCGGGGATACAGCAAGAAAGGCATCGTCTGGCCGGATGGCCGAATGCGCCCCGGCTACAACGCTCATGTGACCGTTACTGGCCGGTTGTCGTCCTCCAAGCCGATCAATGCGCAAAACTTTCCAAAGAATCTACGGGCGATGATCGTGGCGCAGCCCGGTAATGTGCTGGTCGGCGCGGACGCCGACCAGTTGGAGCTTCGTATCGCTGCTGGTCGCTGGGATCTCCAGAAATACAAGGAAGCACTTGAGAATAACTGGGATCCGCACACCAGCGTTACGGCTTACGCCGTCTTCGGCAAAGCCTTCGAGAAGGCGGCGGGGTCGCCATTCCCCTGGATGACCGGCACCAAGTTTGAGGGCGATGCTCACCGTATGAGGCAGTTGAGCAAGATCATCCAGTACGCTTTCCAGTACAAGGCCGGTGTCGAGACAGGGGCAAGAATCATCACCTCCACAGAGCTTGAGGACGGCTCTTTTCCGTACCTCAAGCTCTCGGTCAAGGATGTGCGCCAGATGCGCTCCAAGTGGCTCTCAGGCGTCCCGCAGCTTGAGGCAGGGTGGGAGGAGGAGATCGAGCACTACCGCTCCTATGGGTGGGTTGCGGAGCCTGTGCATGGCCGCAAGCGGTTCTTCCTCGACGGCGAGAATCCCAACGAAATCGTGAATTTCCCGATCCAGGGGAGCGCAGCGGGGTTGATCAATGACTCCATGATCAAGGTCTGGGAGGAGATCCCGCCCCACCGCTGGGGACCGGGCACCGGGCTGCTGACACAGACCCATGACTCCCTGGTGGTCGAGTGCCCAGCGGATCAAGCGCAGTACGTCGCGGAGGTGCTGGAGAGCGCCCTAAATGTCGAGCACCCAGCCCTGCCGGGTGTTCGCTTCACAGCCGGTGCAGATATTGGCAAAACATGGAAGGAAGTAGGGTAATGCACGGAAAAGGACGCCATAAAGAGGGTGTGATTGATTTGGGGGTGTATCTGAGGCGGGCGCGGAAGCGGCTGGGGCTCACGATCAGCGCGGTTCACGCTGGCACTGGCCTGAGCACTGGTCACATATCTCGCATAGAGACAGGCTCCGCAAAAGGACCGCCAACGATGCGTATCCTCAAGAAGTTGGCCGATTTCTACGGTGTGCGTGTCTCCAAATTGCTGGAGGTGGCGCGGGTGATCCCGGCCCCGCTCGCCGCAATTGGATCGGGAATCATTGAGCAGGAGAATAAGCACTTTGAGGCTCTGATTCTGGCCCATAGCGGAGCAAAAGAGGAGGATATACGCTTTCTCTCACCAGGGGTGCGTAGGTACTGGATGGAGTCACTATGCAGTGCCATGAGCGTGACATCAATTCTCGACATTTCACTCGACGGAGCAGAAGAATGAACGACGAAGCAAAGAAGACTGGACCCGGCAAGGTGCTGTTGCCCCCCGGCGTCGTTGTCGGTGTGGACCCTCAGACGGAGTGGGATGCACTGGTGACGATCCCCGATGAGTATCTGGAGCGGGTCAAGGCCGATGTATTTTCGGCGCTGTCTCAGGGTGCTCCCTGGCAGATGCCAATCTCGATGTCGCTTGGGATCCTGGCCTCGCTGCTCAAGGAGGTGCAGCAGGTGCGGGCAAACCTGCCCCCGCTGCCCGATCTGGGACTGCCCGCCGATACCCCGGAAAAAACCTGACGGTGGACAGTCTACCGGTGGACAGTCTACCGGTGGACAGTTACGGTAGAGCCATGTCTGAATCAATGGATAAATGGACCACGCAGAAACTGCTTCAGTTTTTGATGGAGCATGGGTACGGGGCAAAGAGCCTTTCCGTCGCTCTGCTCCATAGGATTGGCTACAAAAGCCTGCACCGCTGGAAGTCAGGGGCGTACAAGCCCAGAAAAACCAGCGATCACGACCTCATCTTGGCTTTCGCCCAAGAAGTTGCAGCACGGACAAAACCACCAGTAGAAAAAGCCCCGTTCTAAGGGCACCATAGACTACCACGGAGAAAAACATGGCTATTCATGTTTGTCGCGTCAGCGGCAATGCTAAGGGAGGATCTGCCTGGGATTTGGGTGAAAAGACGATCATCGTCGGACCCAATGGCTCAGGCAAGTCCCGTATCGTGAACCTGCTGGAGCTTGCTTTGTCAGGTTACGCCAGCGATATCGTCGGGCGTCCCCGACTGTCTCAGGGCGCGGACCTGATCACGCTGACCGCTCCCGGCGAGGATCTGCGGGCAGAGGTCAAGCTGTCTGACGGCTCGGTAGGCTTCTTTCTGGTCGAGCGCAATGGCCCAGGAAAGACCAAGAAGCCGGTCCATAGCCCTCCTGCGGGTGTGGAGGTGTCCTATCCTCTCACAGACGCCGTGGCGGCTCTTAGGGGCTCTGTGGACACCGCCAAGCTCTTTGTGCTCCGCTACAGCGGAGTCGATGCCTCCGATGAGGCGATCATCGGGCGGCTTCCGGCGTCGGCCCGCGATCTGTATAGCACCTTCCTCTCCGCGCAGAGCGGTGAGGGGGTCGAGGGTCTGATCGGCGTCTGGAATGACGCGAAGAAAACCGCGAAAAGCGCCAATGCTGGGGCAAAGCAGGCGACTGCTGTGATTGACCGGGTAGGCGCAAGCCTCCCGACGCTGCGACCGTCCGACGAGGATACAGCAGCAGCCCGCGCCAAGCTGGACAAGGCGCTGTCAGCCAGAGAAGCGGTGAAGAACGCAGCCAAAGACGGAGCAAGAGCAGTGCCCGATGTGGCCGGGGCTCGCCGCGCGGCAGAGAACGCGATCAGTCGGCTCGATGCGCTGGAGAAGGGCAAGGCTGCGACTCAGGCGCAACTGGATGCCCACAAGGCGCAGCACCCCGACGCGGAGGGAGGGAGCAGCGGCCACCGGCTGAGGGACGCCACGGCCACGCTGCTGGAGGCGTACAGCACCGAGGCGACATGGAGGCCGGGTCAGGCGATGACCTGTGTTCTCTGTGGCGGGCCGGTGGCCCTGGAAGCATCGACACTCTCTGCCCGCGCAGAGTCGATCCGATCCGACATGCAAGCGGTCGCCACCACTACTACCCTGACGGCGACTCTGCTGAAGCTCCGCACCGATGTGCGGGGGGCACACACGGAGGCGACCGCCGCCGTCGATATGTACCGGGCCGCACAGCAGGAGCTTGAGCGGCAGCAGCAGAGCCCCGCCGTAATTTACGATGCCGCCAATCGGCAGCGGCTCGATGCTGAGGTGACCGCCGCCTATGGCGAGCTTGAGGCGCTGACGACGGCGGCAGCTTCTTGGGGCACTGTACAGCAGGCCCGAGACACGCTGGAAGATGCCCGAAAAACCGCATCCGACGCTAAGTTGCTGGCAATGTCGTGCAAGGATGTGATCGATGCTCTGGTCGAGGACGGTCGGGCTGGCTTCGTGTCGCGGGTCCAGCGGTACCTGCCACCCACCGACGAATTCATGCTCCAGCTTCGGGACGGTTCCCGGTCGGTCTGCCGCTTCGGGTTCGTCCGTGACGGTGCGCTCCACTCCGCCCTGAGCGGTGCGGAGTGGTCCCGGCTCACGCTGGCTCTCGGGGCGGCTACAGCCCCCGTAGGACCGTCTACGCTCGCCATCCTCACCCCAGAGGAGCGCGCCTACGATCCAGGGGCTCTACAGAGCGTCCTGAAGGCTCTACTCGATGCTCCCGGTCAGGTGATCATCACCAGCCCGATCCGACCCAAGGGGCGCATCCTCAAGGGCTGGACGCTCATCGAGACAGGAGAGGCGACATGAAGGTTTCAATCAAGGATCTCAGCGTCTTCATGGAGATCAAAAACCGGGGAATCGAGCTTGAGGTGCGCGACACCCACGGCTACCACCTTGGCGACTTGATTCTGAGCAAGGCCGGTCTGATCTGGTGTACTGGGCGCACGACGCGAAAGAACGGGATCAAGCGGTCCTGGGCGCAGTTCATCGAGTGGATGAAAGGAGAGGAAAAATGAGTATTCTGAATGAGTTGGTGCTGGTGGATCTGCCGCTTTTTACACCAGAGGATCTGATGCCTGACGACATGACGGTGACCGAGGAGGCGCAAAAGGCACTGGATGAGGGGATCAAGCTACTGCCGAGTAGCCGGAAAACTTGGATCAATCCAGCCCATGTCGTTGGTCTGGAGTGTGCCTTAGATTGGGCGGAGCAACTGACTCGTAGACGCGGCTTGGCGTCAACGGTGGAGCTTTTTCTCTTGCGGCTGGTGGATTCTGAGAGCGTCACGGAGTTGCATGTGTCCGTGCCCTACTCCGCTGACCCTATCCTCATCGCAGGGACGCCAGAGGAGGTCGCCATGACGCTCATGGGCGCGACCATGGACGAGGACGACTACGACGACGATGACGGCGCTGTAGCCATCCTCGACATCCCCTCTGAGGTGATGTGATGGCTGCGCCGATCTGTCAGCGGTGCGGTAAGCGTGCTGCGAGCAAGGACGGCAAGCGCGGCGGGATTCAACGCTACCGGTCGATCTGCGGTTCATGTCGCTGGGACCAGCGCACGGAGGACATTCGCGATGAGCGGACGGCGCTCTACAAGATCGCACGGCGGTCAGAGGTTCGATTTCTGGCCGAGCGTCGGCTGCGCATGAAATTGGACGAGAGCCTTGCGGCGCAGGACGCCCAGATCGCCAGCCTCAAGGATAAGGTCACCGCTGCGAGGGAAAGCGAGGACACTGCCTGTGCCGAGTTGATCGGGGCTGTGGGCGAAAATCAAGTGCTCAAGACCGATTGTGCGCGACTGCGGGAGCAGAACAGCGCGCTGGCCGACACGTACAGGGAACAGATCGCGTCGATGGAAGCGCAAAAAGCCGACTATGCCGTCGTGACCGCAGAGCTTGCCAAGTTGACCGCTGACTACGATGCGGTGCTGCCGCCGAAATGGCAGTGGATGCAGCGGGCGCAGGAGGCAGAGGCGCGCGTCTCGGAGCAGCGCGAAACCATGGACGGGCTGGAGCGGGGTATCGAGGACTGGCAGGACCGCGCGGAGATCGTGACCGCAGAGCTTGGGCAAGCTCAGAGCGTGCTCAAGGGCACAAAGCGCATGGTATCGGAGGGCACTGCCGAAAACCGCGATCTTCAGTCACGGCTGGCTGACGCCGACGGACGCCTGCTGGCGGAGAAGTGTACCGTCGCGGAGCGGGACGCGGAGATCCGCGAGATGGCGGTGATTATGGATGCCGCCCGAATCACTGCCGAGAACCAGATCGATGCACTGAAGCGCCGCATCAAGAAACTTGAGACCCGGCTCAAAGTTGAGGAGTCGAAGCACCTGAAGGAGCTTTCGCAGCTACATGCGCTCATGGACACCAGGGTCGCAGAGCGCGAGGAAACTGCGCGACGGCTGGTGTCGGGGGCGCTGATCCTCCTGATTTGCCTTACGGCTGCGTTCGCTGCTTTCGTCGGGCTGCGCTGATGCCGATTTACGAGTTTCGTTGCCCGAAATGCGGGCATGACGCAGAGCTAATCCGCAAGATGGACGATCCATTGCCGCCCTGCCCCGAGTGCAGCGCGCCCGAAATGGACAAGCTGATCTCCACGCCTAATTTCGCGCTGAAAGGCGGAGGCTGGGCTCGCGACAACTACGGGCTCAAGCCCGCCAAGGGTGATAAATGAGTAGCGACACAAGAGAGATTCTGGCAGCACTGGAGCATGACCAGTGGGCACACTGGACTCGATACATGCTGGAGGTTTTGCAGCCGCTGGTCTGTTTGGGGCGGGGTGTCATCCTCGAAGCGGCGGCGCACGGCTTCGTAGATTCCGAAGCGATCAAGGCGGTGGAAGCGATCAAGCGGTGGAATCGCCAGATTGAGACCCCATACGCCGACCTCTCCGAGAAGGAGAAGGACTCCGACCGGGCGTGGGCGAACAAGGTGCTCGCCGAACTCAGTAATCGGGTCTGGGCGAACAAGGTGCTCGCCGAACTGGAGGCTGCACCATGAGCAGCATGAATGAGGTGCCACGGGTCATCAGCATCACATGGGCCATTCTGGGGCCGGTCGTTTTGGTAATGAACACCGGGCTTGTTGCTCGACCATCAGGCGTGTATCCGCCTGCGGACTATGGGGATATGGCAATAGCTTGCGGGCTTATGCTTGCGGGCTGGGCGCAGGAGGGGCCGGCGGTGGTGCAGTGGGTAAGGCGCAAACTGGGCAGGGCTGCCGAGCTGGACAGGGAGGCAGTTTGAGCACAATAGAATTTGCTGCGAATACAATCGAAGAATCCAATTTGCAGCAGATCAAATCACTTGGGCCGGTGCCTGGAGTCGTGGAACTGCTTGAGGAGGTGCTTCAGCTTGCACGGGATGGTCAGTTGATCGGCGTCGCTGTTGCGGCCTCAATGACTGGACGGCGTGACGCTACGATCTTTGAGTTGGGCGAGAGCACCGTCGCATCGCTGCATCTTGCGACCTGTCGCCAACAAAGACGCATTCTCGATCTGGAGCTGGAATGAGGCTCCTCTCCCTGGAGCAGCACGCCCTTGACCCGCTGGAGGAGTACCTTCGCGAGCTGCCGGGATACGGTGGGATGTCGCCACCACAGTCAGAGTTCCATCGCAGCCAGGACCGTAAGCGCTTCCTTCGCTGGCCGAATCAAACCGGCAAGACCCGCAGCGGAGCAGCCGAGGCCTGGTGGCATGCCCTCGGAGACCACCCATTCAGGGATGTGACACCAGCACCGAACATCGGCTCGATCTTGTGTGCTGACCTCAAGAACGGATGGAGTAAGCTGAGTCAGAAGCTACGCGAGATTCAGCCGCCCGGCGTCCTACATCCCGAGTGCAGTTACGACGAGGCGAGGGGCTACTACTTCAGAGGGCGGCGAGGCGTAGGGCTCGCTAACAGGTCTCTGATAAATGCCTTTGGATCAGAGCAACCCCTGACCGC
>JGI24006J15134_10000602_pt1 | contig 21984 bp, 32 predicted proteins | sample LinPmetageLP53_FD_15134 | JGI IMG/M metagenome (IMG submission 15134)
CTTGGCGATGTCGTCTGCGTCAAGAAGAGGGCCGCTGGTGTCATCTGGACCTTGGGCAAAGTAGGACACCGTTTTTCTCATGTCCTTGTACTGCTGCCAGATGGGGTCGTACTCAGACTTCAACGGTGCTGCGAAGTTCCTGCCCTTGGTCAGTCTTCGAGCTTCCTTGGGGGACTTACCCGCTCCCAGTTGATACATGTAGTTGATGATAATCTGGGCGCGATTATCCTTCTTCAGCCTCTGCATCCTCTCCTTCAGTGCTTTCAGAAAATCACGGTAGCGAGGATTGTCTTGCAGGTACCCGCTGTGGGCATTTCCAAAGTTGCGCATCAGATCATCCCTCGGCGATCGGCCTCACGGTAGCCGAAAAAGCATACGGCACCTACAATGCCTGCGGTGAGGAGCTTGTTCTCATAGACCCAGGCCACGACGCCAGTAGGCTCTTCGATGTCCAGGCTGACTTCTTCCAAAGCGTCGGGAGGAAGGTCGGTGTAGATCAGGTCCATGGGCTCCTGACCTTCAGATGTGGCGACGGGCCCCATCCGAACTACCACTTCCTCTTCCGCAGTCTGTTGGCCCTCTTGTTGGGCGTAAGCAGCTTCGGCCTGTGCCATTCGTGCCAAGAGCTTCGTGCGCAACTGCTTCAGCGCAGTCCACGTCCGCCACGACTTGGATTGCTGGCGCTGGGCGGAAGAGAAGCCCTGCGCATCCCATCGAGCAGAAATGCGCGCCATTTCTGCGTCGATGTCTGCAATCGTGCAGCTTGCCCCAGCCCGCAGACAAGGAGATGTGACCGCGCCCCGAGTCGCCAAGCTCATTCCCCCGCGTGTTCGCACCGACATGGTGGGAGCGCGCAGCGACACAGTGGAAGGCGTTGCTGGTGCGCTTGCCGCACCAAAAGATCCCAGCCCGCTGTAGCCGTTTCCGACTGGCTGAGTGAAGAAGAAGCCGCCGTCACCGTAGGCCATGATTTACTCCGAAAGTTCTTTAATCGCCACGATGGCGAAGACTGTAGCGGCACCCATGAGAGCCAACTGGGGGACATAAGAGAGAATGGTCTTGCTGAACTCATTGTCGAGCTTTTGAGCCTGCAACTCCGCAGTGTACTGGTACTTCTGGGCGTCGGCTGCGATCTGAGCCTGCTTGACTCCTGACGAGCCGATAATCGCCGCACCTGCGATTCCTGCCGCCCCTGAAATGCCCGCCCCAAGTAGACTCATCTGACCCGCAGACCAACCCGTAGAGGCGGCGCTTGCAGCGCTGGCTCCGGCTGTCACGGGCTGCGTCACGGCCTGACTTCCAGTGACTGTGAACCCAGTCAGGGAGGAGTCAACAGGGGGTGGGAAATAAGGCATGGCTGTCTATCTCAGGACCATGAAAGTGCCGACGCCGATGACCAAAGCGACCGCAGTGAGTCCTATGATCAGACCCGTGCTCCCACTTCCGCCAGACGTTCCGCCCGAAGTGTACTGAGCAGCATCTGCTCCAATCGCCGCGCCCTTCAGTGCATACTGCCCTTCCACTACCTTCCCACCCACATCGAAGAGACCTGTCAGTCCAGACGACCAAGCGTCGTACTTGTTGGTTTCTCGCTCGTTGTACTGCTCTGCGTAGAACATCGAGGTCTTGTTGGGGTTCGTTCCAGGGTCGCCGTAGGTCCCGTAGGGGTAGCCTGTGTTGGTCTGGAGGTAGAGGGGCGAGGGGTAGTTCCGAAGAACTGCCTGAGTACGGAGTCCGCGTGAAACGCGGCCACCGAGAGTTCCAAAGTTCCGCATCAGTTACCTCCGCGCGTCAGCGCCAAACCAAGAAGACCAAGGACCACAACGCCGCCGACACCCAGACCCACGTAGAGGAGGGTGTTGTCCTCCTTCACTTCGTCCTGGGGCTTGGTGGACAGCCCACTGCCTTGAAAAGCACTACCTGCCATTTGGAAGAACGCTTGGGCCTTGGCCATGCTTTGAGAGATTTTGTCGCCCGCGCTTCCTCCAGGGTATTCACCAATCTCGTTGGTGATTGCGCTCCAAGAGGCATCTTTCGGTCCGGGCTTACCCGACTCCCATCCTGCCGGCAGTTTCCCCTGAAGAATGATGATGTCGCCGTTCGCGAACTGGCGATACACATACGCCTTGCCAGTACTATTATCAGCATACCGACTGGTGACGTCTCGATACCCAGGGTCCTGAGCAGAAGATTGAGTGCTTGCGGCTGCCTGTGCCTCGCCCCCTTCTCGCTTTTCTTGGCGGTACTCTGCGATAGCCCGAGCCTCCTTCGCGCTGTATTTGACACCATCTGTCGCTTCTCCGCCTTCGCGCAGTTCCTTGTAGTCCTCGCGGTATTCCTTGTCCGTCAGATAGTCCCAAAAGCCACCGTACTCACCAGAAGGAGCAGCCCCGTTGGGGCGCATCTTCACGACGTTGTGTGCGGAGCCGTAGTCTTGGGCCAGGCCCATGTAGCCAAGAGATCGCTGCATCATGTATTTCTCACTGCTTGAATAGGCGCATCAGGCCGACAGTTGTGATCGCGACCAGAGACGCGAACAGCAACGGACGGTCCCCCAGACGCTCCAAAAAGGAGAGGTTTTCGGTGAGTGCTTCCGCAGGCTCGGGGTCATTGAGAACCAACTCGCCCTCATCGGGAAGGGGTGGAGGTGCTTCTTGGTATATCTTCGTGCCCGGCGTGTGCGCGACTACCCACAGAGGTTCCGGTCGGTAGACCTTGAACTCACCGCGACTGTAGTTCCGCTCCAAGAACCGCTTGAACTTGGGGCGGAGGCGGTTCCATGCAGCCCCACGAACCGACTCCGGGTAGCCCGGTCGATACCACGGCGGAACGACAATCTTCGCGTCCTTCGCGGAGACAGACAGAAACGCAGTGTCAGGAACGACAAGAAACACGGAGGCACCTCGGCCCAGAGGGTACCGAGGAGCCACGGTCAAGGCAACCAGATGCTGAACTACCGAGTGCTATCTGAATCCGCTGCTACCTGGGCCATGTCGTGCAGTAGCTCGGTCAAAAGCACTGAGGCAGCAAAGTCCCCACGCACCATCGCAGCCGCAATCTCTTCGCGGGCTGTCAACGCCAGTTCGTCCATGCTGATGTCTGAACTGCGAATACGACTCCGCCGCATTTCCATCATGTCGAGAATGGTGTTTCGGAGCGTGGCCTTGGCGTGCTCCAAATGGATGGTGCCATCGTCTTCAACCCAAGCGGCAGTCGCGCCCCTCATAGGTTGTACCCACAGAGCAGTGCCGCAGCCCCATAGATCCACTCCAGTGGATGTACTTGTGTCGCGGGGTCAATCCCCTCGTCCATCAACCGGTAGGCTTCACGCCACATCGCCACCTCCGTATGTTCTGCACTCATACGGAAGTTGTCTGCGCTCCCTGCCGCAGCACGCCGGGTCTGGCCCATCTGCTCTTCAGACATCTGGTGCAGAATGTTGGCTGAGATGTCGAGCACCTTCAGCATCCGATCGTCCCGACGCTTTGCCGCTTTCAGACCGACCGCAGCAAAAACCTGACGCCCACGTTCATGCGCCTTGTTGGCTTCGCGGTGCGCCCACTCCACCCGCTCTCGGGTGAGGAACTCTTCAATCTCGACATGATTGCTGCCCATCCAGTCCTCCGTCAATCAGACCTGACGTATTCCCGGATGGGCATCATGGCAACTACCGAAGCCGACGCATCGCGCGGGGGTTCTTCCGGCGAGACTTACGAGGGCGGGGGTTCTTGAAGTCGAAGATGATCTCCGCATCTGCCACAGCCTGTGGAACGACCGAGACCAGCACTCCGTCACCCATCTCATCCATCATGTCTTCAGCCAGACGAATGGCTTCAGCCTGACTGGAGGCCATGATTGTGTCCTCATACTTGTCCCGGCCTCCCCCAATGCGGAAAGTGACCACATAGACCGATTGCGCCGGGTTCTTCCGGCGAGTCCGACGACGGCGGGGGTTCTTGCGCTTGACGATTTCCTTCATGGACGGCAGCTTCCGGGCTGCGGCAAGGAGTTGTTTTGTGTTGTTGGGATATTTCTTCTTCAACTGTCGGTAGCCTGCCCGAAGTTCGCCCATGGAGTAGCCTTTGCCCTTCATCAGACGCAGGTACTGTTGCCAACTGCTGCGACCCTTCACCGCCTTGGGGTTGAACTTGCGAATCCCACTCCGGGACCGGGACTCGAACTGAGCCAACTCGGGATGCTGGTCGGTGATGGCCTTGATGACCCGCCGTGCTGCCTTCTTGGTAGAAGCTGACGCCCGACTGTTGAGGATGGCGTTCGACTCCGCCACGGCGTGCGCCAAATACATACGAGGGTTTTCAGACATCCTGCGGTATCCGATCCCCACGAAGTCAGCGTAGTTGTCCGTCTTGTTGCTTTCTTCCATCATCAGCATGTGTGCTTCGGCAAGGGCCCCAGCGTAGTGGCGGGAAGAAGAGGCATCCCTGTTCTTGCGGGGGTTGTTGCGACCGTAGGCTTCCAACGAGTAGTCGTAGTCGCCGTCTTCGGGATGCCACGCTGCCTGTTCAACGTAGAGGAGATTGTCAGCCGAGACGTGCTCGCCATCACGCCTCATTTTCTCCAGTTCGGCCTTCGCTTTTTTCCGTGCATCTGCCTCAGAGGAAGCCATCACAACATCTTGCATTTCACCAAGGGGGTGAATGAAAACGTACACCCATTCCTCCAGAGGGTTCTTGCGACGACGGCGGGGGTTGCCCATGAAGCCTGGCTGGAGGAAGGCACGAGGGTCGCGCGGAGAGGCTGACTTCTTCTTTTTGCTCTTCTTGACCTTGTAGCCCCGGTCTTCCAGGAAGGACTGACACGAATCGACCGTGAGCGTCTGCCGACTGAGCTTCTTGCGTGCAGGTCGAGACGCCTTGGCTGCTGCACGAGGTGCCTTCGGCTTGGCGGCAGTCCCTCCGCCAGCACGGCGCGTCCTTTCCTTGACCAGCAGGCGTTCTGCCGTCTCTTCGGTGAATCCAAACATGGGCGTACCCCGGCCTCCTCCACGCTTGGTCTTGTAGACCAACTTGGAGCCATCGTAGACAGCGAAGGCGGGGCGTCTGTAGAATTCTGGGCTGCCGGACTGACCAACAACACTGGGATCGACTGACTTTACTTTCAGAGCCATGACGGCCTCACATATGGTCGAGAATGAGGGCCATTTTGCACATGGGCCCGAAATCGTTGACGGTGTAGTGGCGTCCTGAGTGCTTGCCATTCAGGACGCGGTAGCCGTTGGAAGTGGGGACGTACCGAGTACGTCCAATAGACCGGACAGGCGCGCGGCGGGGGTTCGAGACCCTGCGCCCGAAGTCTGCTGTCCCTTCATCGTACATCTCGTCGAGTCCAATCTCGATCTCCACAGGAGTCGCACGCAGGACTTCAGCAAGTGAGGGTGCGATCAGCCGGAATCCTTCAGAGCCCTGAGAAGCCATCAAGATTCGACTCCGCATCCGAGAGGCTTTGCTGCTCTGGAACACGCCACGCTGCAAGTCTGCCCCCACCAACGTCCCTGCGTATTCCAGTGCCTTCTTCAGATTGGTGATGTACGCACTCTTCCCGAAAGTACCGACAAGCGTACCCTTGTTGTAGACCTCGACACTACCTGCGGGGATGACCCGACTGCGCCCAACCATGTGGTCAGATGTGAGCACATAGACCAGTACGTCTTGGAACTGCTGGGGCATTCCAGGGCGGCTTCCCTCTGCGTAGCTCGGAGCCTCCATGATCTCTTCGATCTTGTCCATGACATCTTCAGGCGGCGAGTACAGAACGGGAGCGTTGAGGTTGCTGCTCCGGTCTCGGGCCTGTGGACGACGGTACTTCAGAAGGTACTTCTCAAAGTCCTTCAGACGTGCTTTCCCGGCATCTTCCCGTTGGATTGACCCGCGAATCTTCTTTCCCAGAGCCATCGTAGTGGCAGACATCCGGGATGGATCCCACCCCTCTGAACCCAGACCTCCACTTGGGCCACGAAGCCCAGGACCGCCCGCATCGCGTGATTCTTCCTCTGGAAAGCTCTCAAAGCCATCCTCGTCAGCCTCGTCAGCCCCTCCGGCCTCTTCGGACATGGCTTCACTGAAGCGGGCCAAAGCCGCTTCGCGCTCGACTTCTTCGGCGGACCGTTCTGGTTTTGCCCGTCGGGCAGTGGGTTGAGCGTTGACTCGCGCTCGGTTGATGGCTGCGCGGACTTGCGTCATCGTGCCGGAGNNCCAGGACTGTTCGGAGGCACGCCCAACCTTCCCCAAGTTCTGAGACAGAAAAGTAAGGTCAGCCGCTGTGTAGTCTNCATCTCGAATCGCCGNCAGCAATGNGGTTTTGGACAGGTCCAACAAAGCAAGGAGTTCTACCCTGCGGCCGGCACCGACCTGNGATTCGTTTGAAGGCGGACGGGCTTGACGCGCCTCAACTTGCGCCTGCACTTCAGCGGCCTGCGTTTCTCGGAGTTCTTGCATGGCCTCGCGCATCCCGGCCATTTCACCCATCAACTCAGCAGCAGATTGACGGATGGCTTCGTCTGTCGCCCATTCACCATAGGCCGCAGGGACGGGATCTCCGTCATCCAGAGCAAGCAGCTTTTTGGCCACTTGGTCCAATGGCATCGTCACAGCAGGATGAGATGCAGCACTGGGAACCACTTGGAGGGCCAAGAAGTAGGGAGCCTTCTTCCCGTCTCCCGACAACCATCTCCGGTATGCCCTGTTGGCGGCGGGTGGCCAGCTTGCCACAGCCTGCCGAAGCATCTCGTCTGCCTGAGCGAGCAGGTCAGGACTCACTTCGATTACAGGACGATCGGAAGGAAGCGGATTCCGAAGACGACGGCGCTGGAAACGATTGAGGCGACGTGTGCGGGTACGAGCCATGTTCAGTCCATCTTGCTGACGATTGCGTAGCTGACTGGAGGCTTCTTCTTAGCGCGTGCCTTGCTCTTCTTGAACGAGTCTTTCAGGAAGTCGGTCAAGAGAGAAGAGGACACACTCACCAATGAACCAACCAAAGCCGCTGCGAAGATACTGTTCCAGTTGAGCCCGAAGAGGCCCGATTCCGTGGTGTGCTTGTCCCCTCGGCTCTCACTTTCGTCAGCCGCCATTTCAGCAAGGGAGCCCGCAACCGCACCTGCGCCAGAGTAGCCAGCCAGTTCGGGAATGTTGAAGTTCTTGGCGTTGACCACATCCCAACCCAGCGGTGCGCCTTGCACAGTTGGCTCGGCGTAGAGGTATTGCTTTGGATTGAAGGGGTCGTCACCAACGGCCATGTAGATGTGGGACCAGTCCACGCCCTTGGGGAAGCTGGTGTCCCCTTGGTGCCAACGGACTTTTCGCCCTCTCTTGTCTGCACCTACGATGACCAGCTTGGCCGGAAGACGCAGACTCCGCACGAGCGAGTACAGAACCATGGTCATGTCATCGCAGTCGCCGTAGCCGACCTTCAGTGTGTAGAGCGGGTCTTGGAGACGCTCACCGGGCTCGTTGACATAGTAGATGTTGTTCTGCACCCACTTCAGAAGCGCTGCTGCCTGCTTCTTGAACTGGCGAGGCTTGACCCCAGCGCTTCGCAGAACTTGCACAGCCAGTGTGGCAATCTTGGGGTCCCGGCCTCGTGACTCCGCGATGCGTGCAATGACGTCAAGACGCTTGGGATCGCCGTACCCGTCCCACTGGGGCATGTGGTAGACCTTGGGCTGAGACGTCGGCAACCGATTGGTGCGCGTCCGCAGTTTGCCAGACCAGTTCATAGAGACTCTCCGTCACCGGGAGCCTACTACATCGACTGCGAGGCAGCCATGGCCGGAAAGCACATCGAGTGCTCGGTAGAGATGGACTCCTCCTGTCCCCTCCCTACCGGACCCCCTCACGGCTCTCCTTGCCGCATAGCCCAGATCGTATCCACCATGATGGACACTGCGGCCTCCTTGATGGGACCGACCAACCAAGAAGGCACCTTCTTTCAGCTTCACTCCATCAAGCAGCGGCATAGCTTGCTCCTTCACCCACCGCTTCTTGTGGCGTTCGTCTCCGTCCTTGAACTTGACGTCTGCTTCCTTGGTGAGATTGCTCACCTGGATCACTACGTCAGGCGCAATGCTGGGGATCTCGAACTTGACGAGCATCAGTCCTCCGAAGCCTCATTGGGCTCATCTGCGGTGGGCTCATCTTCTTCTACTTCTTCCACATTGTCCATGAGGCCCAGAGACTCCCGGATGGATCTGAGGACTTCAAACACGTCTTCGTCTATTTCGGGGGCCGAAATGTACGCCTCTTCGTACTGAGGAACGTACTCGTCCATGTCGTTCTCCAGTGCGGAGAACATGGCCCGGACCTGAAGCTCCACGTTCAGACGGATCATCTGAGCCGCTTGTTCGTTCCCTTCTGGAATCTGGTCCGCGACGGACGCAAGATTCTGCTCGACAAGTGACGCCTTCAACTGCTGAAGCTGGACGTACTCAGGGTTGGGGATTTGACGCTCAATCGTGATCTTGATCCAGCCCAGTGGGCCAGTCTCCGTCACGGTCGCTTCGTCGTCCGCAAGGCTACCGGTGATTGCACAGATATGGTCCATCAGTCTTCTTCCTCTTCCAAGGGGTTGTGGTATTCGAGAAGGTCGGACAGGTCAGCAAACAGGATGCTACTGACCTGCGTGATGTTTTCCGCCACCTGACGGGACAGCTTGTCGCGCTCTGCTTGCGACAGGTTTTCGAGACGTGCTGACTCCAATGCCCCCGAAGCGGCTTCCACCACTTCATGGACGGCGTGGGTAATCCCACCCAACTGACCAATCATCGCAACCAGCTTTCCTGCGGACTTGTTGTGCGCCAGCGCTCTGGTCGCCTCGCCCCGGTCTGGCTGCTCCCCTTCCTGGTCAAAGTTCCGCATCCACATCAGGACAAAGCTGTACCACTTGGCGTAGGTCTTGGAAGACCGATCGACCGAAGGCTCCGAGTCCGCGCCGGGCGCCGAGGAAGAAACAGGGTCAGACTTCGCTGCTTCCTCTCGGTCAGGGACTTCTTCATCCTCGGGGTAAGGTGTGTAGGCTCTGTAGTTGTGCGGCTTCTTGGCTGCTCGCACGGCTCCAAGAAGAGCCTCCACAAAGCCTCCGTCTACCTGGAAAGTGACTTCCAGATTGTCTGCTTTGAGTGTGTAGTTCATGCTTCATCTCCGTAGGGAAGATCGTCGGGGACAAGGACAGACGCTTTCATTGACGCCATGACCGCATCTCGCAAGTTGGGTGCAGCACCGGCTTCGTCGATGGCGAGCTTGACCGTCACGGCCTTCACGTAGTCGAAGATGCGNGGCTCGTTGATGATGCCGGCAGTGATGATTTCTTCCCACNTCTCNTTGGGAGAACCCCCGACACGGCGAACGAGCTTCACCATTCCACGACGCGCAGAACGAATGGCCTTCAGGTTCATTCCTGCTGCTTTCGCAATCGCCTTGGAGCCCGCAGAGGGAGGTGAAGGAGGAAGCGGCGCAGCCTGAGCGGGAAGGGGATCAGATCCCATCGGAGCTTCCGCCGCGACCGGGACGGGCACCCGCTCCGGTGCAGCCACCGCCTGAGCAAACTGCTGCTGCTGGAAGTCAGGAGCCCGAGGAGCGATCCGCCGAGGGCCAGCAGGCTGACGCGCCGCTTGCTGTCTGGCTGCCGCCTGCTGGGCGGCAGCGGCTTGTTGGGCTGCATCGCCCCGAGGACCGACCATTCCGGCCAATGCGCCAAGCACCTTGGGAATGGCCTCCGTCCAAGTGCCAGACCCTTCTTCTCCATCCTCTTCGTCGTCTGACCCGCCAAGGAGTCGGGGGAGGATTTCTTTCGGGTTCAGACCGAACTGAGCCAGCATTTCCAGCCCGCCCAAGTTGTTCTTCTTCTCCATCTCCAGCTTTTGAAGCTGCATCATACGTTCCGCATGTTCCCGCTGCTGCTGGGCTGTCAGCTTTCCTTCTTCAAGCTGACGCTCATGTTGCCGCTGCCGGTCTTGGTCGCGCATTTTGGCATCTTCTCGCTCACGACGGGCCTTGTCGTCTCGGTCAGACTTCTCCCTCTCCGCCTGCTCGCGCCGCTCTTGCCGGTCACGCTCCATGCGCTCCATCTCCATGCGAGTACGGCGTTCAGCGTCTTCCCGCTCCCGCAAGGTCTTCTTTTCGTGCTCCATCCGTTCGCGCTCCATGCGCTCACGGTCTTGCTGAACACGCATCTGCATTTCAGCCTTCTCACGGTCATACCGGAGTTGCGCTTCTACCTTTGCACGCTCCATTTCCATCTTGCGGTCTTCCCGCTCACGCTCCATTCGGCTCTGTTCCATTTTCCAGCGGTTGTCGGACTCTGCCTGCTCACGACGCAGACGTGCTTCCATCTCGTCCCGCTCACGAGTCCGCTTGCGCTCCGCTTCTTCTCGCTCCATCTTGACCCGTTCATGGTGGGTACGGCGTTCGTCTTCTGCACGCTGCCGCTCTTGCTGGAGCCGGAACTCATCGGCACGTCGCTGCTCGGCAGCTTGCTGCTGCATGGCTTGCTGCTGTTGAGCGAACACGGTGGAAAGGGTTGTGACCAGCATGTTGGACTGCTGCTCTTGGGACTGCATGGCCCGCTCGGCGCGCTGGGATTCATCTTTCATCAGGCGCTCAGTGATGGCCTGGACGCCCTGAGCGGCATTGGTTGCCAGATCGACCCGCTCTCGCGTCCGGTCCAGTTCTTCCGTCCGCATCCGGTCGCGCTCGGCTTCGAGTGTCTCTTCCAGATGGCGAGACCGCTGATCCGAGGTGGCAAGCATGTGCTCGACCATCCCAGTCAACTCACGGGCCATCTCGTCCGAACCACTTTCGCCTCCCCCTTGCCTTCCCATGCCTCGTCCGAACAGGCCAAACATGGAGTTGCCCGAGCGCTCTTCTTCTTGGGCTTCACGCATACTCCGCAAGGAAGCGTGGTGCTCCGAGATGACTACTGTTCCTTCCTGTCCGAGTTCTTGGCCCCGAATGTCGATGGGGCGCATCTTGTACTGGCACCGACCTTCACCCTTCTTGGGCATGGCGGAGAAGAACTGACGCACGAAGTCTTCTTCTGTGGCAGTGGCGTCAATGGTTCCCAGACCTACCGGGATGCCGTTCTCCCACTTCCAGACCCGAAGCTGGGTGCAGGTCGGGAACTGACTGACCTGGGCGTAAAGCACCGGGCTGGTCGCCCGTCCCATGACATTGGTGGCTTGCTCACCAAACAAGTCTGTGGCTGCACCACCCCGGAAGTTCTGGCCCCCAATGACAGGCGCAGGCCCCAGATGGACCACATCAGGGTTGTTCAAGGCGTCTACGTTCAGTGGAGCCGGTGCAGGAGCCCTTCGGGGCGCTTCTCGGGGGGTTGGAGCCGGAGCCGGAGCGGGCGGCGTCAGGTCTTCAGACAGATCGAAATCGTCATCATCCCAACCCCCTTCCTCTTCGTCATCGACGAACTGAAGGGCGGCGTTGTTTTCACGGAGTTCATCATGGGGCTCGTCTGTAAGCATCGGACCTCCTTGCTTCTACCAGCGCGTCAGGACATACTAACGGTCTCCGCGTCTGTCTACCTACGCGAGATTGAAAGAGGATAATATCATACCATGAGTAAGCGACTTGACCTTTGGGGACGGCGTTCCCCTTCTACAACAGATGCACAGAAGTCTGGGTCTGGATGGACCCCCACATTCCGCTCATCCCACAGAAGCTCAGAACGTCAAACAAGTCCAGACAACAGTGAAGAAGAGGTGAAGGTTGAACCTTCAAGTGACAATACCGTCCCGTTGGACGAAACAGAACGGGCTGATGCTCCAATCGACTCTCTCGAAGTGGACCGGAGAAGGAAGCCCTACCGCCGTGTCGCGGAGCACAAGGCTCGCCGTCGGGCCATGTCCATTTCGGTGAGCGAGGAAGAAGAACGGATCCTCCGAAAACATTCGGCCAACCTCGATCGCTCTTTCTCGGAATGGGCCCGGAGCGTGCTCTTTCGTGCAATCGGGAGGAAGGTACCCTCACGCGGGCGCTCGATCGAATGAGGCCAAAAGAAGAACGGGCCGCCTTCGGAAGAAGACGACCCGCCAACACACACGAACACACGAACACACGAGANANAATGGGGTTGAGCGTCCCCACGAGANGACCATACCATGGTATTTCTCCACACGCCAGTGGTACGTGCGCGTACCGCCCGCACAAGAGAAGGCGCGCCCGGACACCGAAGCATCCGAACGCGCCTGTGCCCCCTCACTGGGACGATGACCGGGCGGCCATGCGATCCAACGCCTCCTGCATGGCGAGGATGTCCGCCTCGCGGCGTGCGAGGCGACGTGCCGCGCTCCGCTTCTCGGCGTGGATCCGCCGCCGTGTGGCGATGGCCTTGTCCCGCTGCGCGATCTCGTGCGCGCGGGCCTCCGCCTGCTCGACGGGGATGATGCCCGCCTTCGCGAGCCCCCGTGCCAGTGTGCTGAAACTCATGTGCCCTCCTTCGCGGGCTCCTGTGCCCGCACGACGAAAAGGGCGCGTGCAGGACCGAAGCCCCACACGCGCCCAGATGTCACCTGCGGTCAGGCGTCCAGCGGCACCTTGCCCTGGAGCTTGACCTTCGCCAAGCAGGTCTCTCCCTCCGGAGAGATCCAGACGTGAACGGCATACCGAAATCGCTTGTACTTCACGCCTTCGGCCGCACACGCCTCCTTGGAGCGCGTCTGGACGGCAGCGTGCCACTGCTGCCAGCCCTGCTCTTGCAAGCTCTTGCTCAGGGCGAACTTCGGCTCCATGCTGAAGGGATGAACATCCCGGTTGTCCCCCTTGGACTGCACCCCCGCCTCACGGGCGGCGAGGGCGAGGTCGATGCCCTGCTCGATGACCTCACGGGCCTCCGGCCCGGCCTCCGAGCGAGTGGTGTAGAGGCCCCCGACGGACTCCCAACCAACGGGAACAGCGCCCCCAATGAGGGCCGCAATCACCTCCGGGCTGGCGGGGGCGACAACCCAGACGGGCCCTCGCGCGAGCGCGTGCTCGCGCCAGAACGCTGCCGCTTCCTCCGCCTCCTCCGGAGTCATGGTGCTGTCCCACGGCTCACGGGGGGCGACTACTTCTCCGATGTTCCCGTAGGCGGTAAACACCTTCGGGTCATCGCCAGCGATGCCGATGACGACCATGTGGTCAGCGGGGCGAGTAGGCCGGTCGATCAGGCGGCTCGGGCCAGGGCGGTTTCCCCGCTTCACGTACTCGACCTGATCTTCGGTGATTGGGTCATCACCGCAGGAAGGACCGTACAGAACCGACTGGAGCGTTCCAGTCAGGTCTTGGGGCCCCAGCGGGATGGCTTCGATGAAGAAGCCCTCCCGCACGCTCATCAGGTCGTCGATCAGGTTGTAGTGCGCCACAGTGAGTCCGTGGTCAGCGTGGAAGATGGGGGTGCCAGCGGGGGTCATGGTCATGGTCGTGGTCATGTTGGACTCCTTTGTCCGGGGCGAGATGCCCCAACGCACGAAAGGGCGCGCCCAGCCGAAGCCAGACGCGCCCATGTGCCCGATAAGGCGTAGGTCAGGTGTTCAAAAGGTCGATGAGTTTCTCTCCCTCGCTCCAGTGGACCCGCGAGCGGGCGTTCAACTGCGCCTGACCTCGCGGGACCCTCACCTCCGCCCGACCGGGACGGCGGCGAATCACCACCATGTCCCTGACCTCCGTGGGCAGGTTCGGGCGTGGGGCATCGGGGTCGGGCGAGTGACCGCCCTTCCAGCAGTCGGCGGGGAGAGTGCTCATGCGAACGTGTGTGGCCATGGTGTCCTCCTCTGGACATGGGGCAGACGTGCCCCAACGCACGAAAGGGCGCGCAGGGGGCCGAAACCCCCCACACGCCCGTGGGAACGAGAGCCGAAGCCCGAAGGCTCAGGCGTTGATGCCAGTGCGAGCAAGCTGGTCAGCGATGACAGCAGCCCACTTGTTCGCCCCGCCGCCCTTGCGAGCGAGCTTGGCCTGGAGACTGGCGATCTCAGCCTGCTGCGCGAGGAACGCATCTGCGAGCCTGCGCACGCCCTCGACGATGGCGTCAGCGTCGACACTCGACTCGGGAGCCGCTTCGGGAGCCGACTCGGGAGTGGCTGCGCGGATGCGAGCCTCCAACTCGACGGCCTTGCCCCCCGTCGCGAGACCGAGGCGCTTGGCTTCAGCCCGGAGGGCTTGGTGGCGCTCCAGCCCGGAGAGGTCTGCGAACATGCGGGGCTCGCTCGACTTGGCCTTGGGAGCCTCGGCCTTGGGAGCCTCGGCCTTGGCCTTCGCCTGCGACGCCTCCGCGACCTTCTTGCCAGTCTCGGGGTTGCGACCACGACGGACGAGTTCGGACTTCGCACCTGCGCTACCGTCCGCGACGAGAGCCTTGGTACCGAGAGAGAAGAATGGGTTGATGGTCATGTGCTACTCCTGCACTGATGCGACGCACTCAGGCGTCGCGGGTGGAACCCGACCAGCACTCAACATGAGAACTGACCGAGTAGCGTTGTTTCGAGACGCAACTGTCTCTCGACACAACCAACATGACATGCCCCAGAAATCGGGGCTATTTTGCCCGGCATAGCCCCCCTAAAGGGGGGCTATAAATACAGTATCGTGCGCCTTACGTGCGCCTCGCGTGCGTGTCTCATTCACGACACGCGAACGCGAATCGCGCCATACGTGGGAGACACGTTGACGCGCGACACGCGATGGGTCTCTTCACGCTTGCGTCGCACGCGAAAGTCAAAGCCACGCGACGCGACACCTGCGCCGCGCGACAACCTCGTCACTCGCCCGCAGGACGCTCCATGCGAGATCCCGTGAAGAGGAGCCGATCCACCTCGTCCTCACGCCTCCGACGCTCGATCTTCATGGCGACGAGTCTGGCCTCCTCCGCCTCCCAGTCGATCGGGTTCTCCTGCTCCCACGCCATGGACTTCTCCACGCGATCGGCCTCTTCGGCTCTCTCGGCCCGTCCCTCGACGCTGTGGTGAGGGCAGCGATTCACCTTGCCCTTGGATTCAGCCAGTCGGCAGTTCCGGCACACGGGCGGGATGCCCGATTCGACGCGATACTGCCGGGCCTTCGCGTGTGTGATCCTGAACATCTGGGCAATCTCGGAATCGAACCGCTTGCCCAGCATCTCCAGCATTTCAGGGGGAATACTTAGGGATTTGATGCTCTTCTCCTTTTTCTTCTCCTCGCGCTTCCTTTCGTGCGGGTTCAACGCCCCATTGGCCCGTGGAAACAGTCGTTTTTTCATGCTCACTTCCTCCGTGTGTGCTCATTGTCTCGTGTAAGTGTGGCCGTCCTCACCTCGATAGGTTCAGGAGCCATCTTCTGCTTCTGCCTGCCTGACCGCCGCCTCCAGGGCGCGGACGAGAGACTCCAAACTCTCCAGCGTGAGGTCAATGGTCAGCCTCTCGATATTGTCCTCGTGGAAGCTCAGTCCCGGCCCTTCTTTGAGGTTCAGGCGTCCGCCATCCCAGTCGCTCGCGGCATCGTCCATGCGAAGGAGCCACGGTCCCCAAAGGTCAGTCCTCGGCCTCACCTCTCTCGCGCTCACCACGACGGGCACTCCCGATGGAAGTGAAGACTGGACTTCTCGAAGCACGACCTGCCCCGTCTCGTCCTTCCAGTCTCCGCCATCGCGTGTAAGCTCCGTTCCCTCTCCGAAGCACGCGACGCACATCCGCTGAAACCCCTGAAGCGTGTAGTGCTGACCGGGCCATGCGTCGTATTGGTCGCTCACGCACTCGTAGATGGTCTGCGTTCCATCGCGCTCTCTGTCGTCCCTGTGCTTGATGCTCATGTCTCAGTCCTCCTCAATCTCGTGGCCGACTGCCTTGCCGTACACGAGGTCCAAAATGCAGGAGGCGAGGCACAAGTCCTCGCCCCCGTGGGTCCCTCTGCGGAGATTGTCGATGGCCGCTTCGATCTCAGCCTGCGCTTTCTCCAACTTTCGGATTGCTTCGCTCGTCTTCATGCTCGCTCCTACAGATAGAAGTGTGGGTGGACGGCCAGGGTCTCTGGCTCCTCGCACTCGGGGTCATCCGCGTCGTAGTGGGGGTTCGCGAACACGAGGACCTCGTTGGCTTCCTGCCACTCCACGAGGTCACCCATCACGTCCGTGATCGCACTCTCAGGATGGTCCGTCTCCCCCCGCTCGAAAGGGTACTCCGAGTTGTAGTGCCTCTCGCACCACGCCTTCGTGCTGTCGTCCGCGTAGGAAAAGTTCACCACGAGGTCGATGGGAACGCTACACTCGCCATCGAACACGACTGCGATGGGCCGTGCGTAGCCGCCCCGGACGTCCGCTCCGGTGTGGGCGTACACCAGAACAACAGCATCCTCCGCCCAGATCCAATCTTCGCTCTCGTCCTTGGACCAGACCTCGAACACGAAGCACTGGTCGAGGTCGTTGTTCCCCCAGTTGTAGGTGTTGTCGCGGGCCAACTCGTGGTAGCCCAGGCGCTTCATCACGCGAGGGCCGACCTCGAAGTTGCTGACCTCACGGTCGGCCTCGTACTCGGCCTCGATGGCGGCCTGCACGTCCTCGACCACCTTCGCGTGCTCCCGAAGGAGACCGGTCAGAGTGATGGCCGTCTCCCACCAGCCCTCGCCCGTGCGGACCCAAATCAGCTTGGTCGGGGCTGGCTGCTGCCAGTGCCTCCCGAGAACTCCCCCGCTGTCGCAGAGGGCCTTGCCCGTGTTCTGGCGGGTGTACTCGGCGACTCGTTCGTGTGCGATGCTCATTTCGTTCCCTCTTTCAGTTCTGCCACGCGCTCCAGTACATCTGCCCGGAAGCTCATGTAGGTGATTTGTTCGATGACAGCGTTCCAATCGTCGGGAGTGAACTTCTCCACCGGGTCCCCGAGCAAGTCCGCAAACGCGCTCGGGTGTCCGCTGAAGTCCATCACATCTCGGAAGTGAGAGCGAGACAGTCTCGTCCCGCTCACCGTCGAATGAAAAGCTCGGTCTGGGTCCCGCGTTCGGGCACAGAGCCGAGCTACTTGGTTCACTGCATCGTGATATTGCTCTTCCTTGCTCATACTCATCCTTCCACCACGCTCAGGTGGGGGTGCTGGGTGGCTCGAAGGGAGGGCTTTTCTTGCTTCCTTCTTCGCCGCTTGGGTTTGGCTTTGGTCTTGTCCTTCATGCAGGACTTGCCGATGTCTACGACGTAGGACTCCAACTCGTCCGCACGGTCTTTGACGGCGTGCCGCATCTCCTCGTACATGCCCCAGTAGGTGTAGGTCGCGCCCTCATCAGCGAACGCCCGATAGAGGTCTTTCCAAGCATCCTGCCGGGCCTCTTCCATGGTCTCGTCATCCCGCTTGTCCACCTTGGCGGTCACGTCCATGAGACCGCAGGTGATGTCCCACGCACGGTCGAGCGCCCCACTCTCGAAGATGTCGAGAAGGTCCGCGACCTCGCTTTTGAACCTCTTGTGGTCAAACGGCATCGGATCCCCCCGCGAACGGCACTGCGTTCGAGATCCAGCGACCACGCGAGTCGTGGTTGGAGTGAATCCGAATCTCGTGACCTTGGCTCTCCAGGAAGCCCAGGAGCGCGGCGGCGTCTGCCGTATCCGAAATGTCATACTCCACGTTGTCCATCCCCATCTTCTCCATGAAGTAGTCTTGGTCGATGACGCTGAAGTGGGACATCACGCGGAAGGCCATGCCCCCCACGTCGTTGCGGCGCAGCCACACGAGAAGGTGCTCACCCTCGTTCAGAGGCCCGTAGGCCAGACAGTATCGGGAACCGTTGCCGGGTTCGTATTTGTAGGTCTTCATGTCAGTCTCCGTGTTGTGTTGTGTTGTGTTTCTCATGTGTGGACAGACCAGCGTGGGCCGGTGTCGTTGCTCAGGTCCACGGCGAAGGTCTCGTGCCCCATCCCGTGAAGGAGGAGACCGCCGTTGAAGGAGAAGCCGTACTCCACGGAGAAGGTGTCGTAGAACATCCCCGTCTCCTCGCCCCGCTCACGAGCCTTTGCCACCCAGTCGGAAATGTAGGACCGGTGGTCCTGACAAGCCTTATAAATCTCCGAGGTCTTGTCGGGGATTCCGTTCCTCTTCCGAGTGTCCGCGAGCGCCTGACGCCACTGGTCGACATCACTCCAGTCGGGGTACTGCTCCGCGAGGCGAGGCAGGTACTCCTCCGCCTGCTTTCGGATGACGTCGAGCGCGATGACCCGATGCCACGAGACCGTGAAGCCACCGAACGTCCCGTCGTCGCCCAGGAACACGCGCCACTCCGGGAACGAGACCTTGCCCGGTCGTGGCGTCTCGAACTCTCGCGTTCCGCCGTACCGGCCCAGGCGAGTGAGATTGGCGTCCAGCGACTCGGCCAACTTGTTGGCCAACTCCTCCTTCCCGGACTGGTGCAGGCCCACGATGTAGCCGGCGATGTTCATCAGCCGCCGCGCTCCCGACTCCGTGAAGTAGAGTCCCGGCCACAGGGAACTGGCGTATCCGCTGGAATGGCCGTGCCGGTACGTGAGGTCTGAGAACTTGTTGATTACTGGTGTCTCTTGTGGTGCGTTCATGTTCACTCCTCGCCTTCGTTGGTGTTGTCGTCTTCGTCTTCGTCTTCTTGGTCTTCGTCTTCTTGGTCTTCCAGCCAGTCGTCGTGGCAGCCCTCGCAGATGTTGTCGCCCTCGCGGCCCTCCCGGAGAGCNTCGAGGTCCGATGCAGGGAAGACTTCCCCACATTCGTCGCAAAGCGCCTCGTCTCGGGCTTCGAGCTTGTCCTCGTCGCTCCACTCCGAGAGCGCATCCACGATGTCCTGCCGGACCGCGTAGTAGGCCAAGCGGCTCACCACGTCGCTGAACGACTGGCAACCGTCGAGCGCATCCGACCCCATGTGGTCGAACGCGGCGTCCTCGTTGCGGCTCTCCCGCATGACTTGGAGGCAGTGACTGGTGTAGGTAGTCCAGGTGTCAGCCGCTTCGTGGATGGAGTCATGCGGGTCCGCGTCCCACTCCGAGAGCGACTCCACGACGCACTGAACGCTCTGCTCGATCTCGTCTCGGTAGCTCATGTTCTCACTCATGTTCTCACTCATGTTCTCACTCCTCTTCGTTGTTGATTGGTTCAAGGGGTCCGAACTCGAAGGTCACCTGCGTGTACCCCTCCCAGTTCCCCTCCTCGTTCGGATGCTCCTGCTCGTCCACGTTCCCGGCACTGTAGAGGTAGCCCTCGATGATGTCCCGAGTGGACGGGTATCCGTACCAGGACGTGTCGTTGTCGTTGGTCAGAAGGTAGGTGGGAAGCCCACCGTTGTGCCCGATGTAGCGGCAGTGCGTGAACTTGGGGTAGCGCCCGCTCCACGGGTCAGAAACGAATGTCAGGTTGGACATGCTCAATCCTCCAGAGTGATGTAGACAAGGCCGTCGTCGGTCTCGACCGTCCATCCACGGTTCGCGTAGACGATGGCGCACAGACGGGCGAAGTGGGCTCCAGCGAAGCTGTACCCACCGCCGTCGATGCCGCAGAGTCGGTACTGGCAGTCGTCTCGACCACCCGCTCCTCCGGTGTACTGAGCGACCGTGAACCCGGCCTCGCGAAGCTCGTCGTCGGTGATTCTCTCGTCGGGCATCCACGACCAGTTCCACGCCCACGGGAAGCCGTACCGGCTCTCCTCCATGCGCTCTCGCACGAAGTCGATGGCGTCGTCCTCGGTCTCGAAGAACTCCTCCTCGAACCCGTCCCCGCTCGCGAGATAGCGACCATCGGGGACTTCAGTGACGTGATCGGAGGGGTCGTCCTCGACGATCTCCCATCGCTCATGGGCGACCTCGCTCGACGTGTCCAGCATCCCTATCGGGAAGCCGGTCATGTACCGCTGCATGAAGCTGTCCACGAACTTCTCGAAGGTCCGGTCCTTGAAGTTGCAGCGGTCAGGCACGAGTGCCCGAAGGGTGACGGTTGGTGTGTTGTCTTGTGTTTGGGCAATAGCCATTTGTCTGTACTCTCAGTTGTGTGTGGAAAGTGGGGCACCTGTCAGGCCGTGCCCCCCTGCGCCATCCGTCACTCAGACGCGAACAGCAATCTTCTCGCGGTTGGCCATCGCCAGCCCCCGGCGAAGACAGTCAGCCGCAATCTGCTCCATCAGGTCCATCTCGAACAGGTCACGATGGTCGTCCTGAGCGACCAGAGTGATGCCGTCCACCACGCCCGCCAGTGAGGACGAGTCGTGGCTCGTCACGTCCGTCATGCCGCGAGTCTTGACCGACTCGATGGCCTCCTTCGTTACCCCCGACTTGTCGAGCATCTGGTCCACGAAGGCGAACGCATCGTCGATGAAGACATCACACGCTTTCTGGTACGCCTCCAAGGTCCCGTTCAGGCCCGTGGAGATTTCCGTCATGGCCGACGAAACACCTTGGCTGATGCGGTCGGTGTTGCCAAAGTGACGCCACACGAAGCGGCTGTTCTTCTCCCATGAGCCCATGCCGTTGAGGCAGGACGCACGGAAGGAGCCGCCCTGAATCCCAGTCGTGCGCTTGCCCGTCTCCGAGTTCCAGAAGGAGAACATCGGAAACGGAGTCCCGACCTCCACCTGACCCTCTGGNGCACCCACGCGGAANCGCATGGCGTCGTCGTCGATCCGCCAGTCCAGCATCCGAAGGTCACCGATGTCAGTGTTGTCCAGCAGGTCCTGAACAAACTCCAGATTGGAGTACGCGGCGTAACTGGTGGACACCTGAGACCGCAGGATGCGGCCCACGCTACCGTCCGGGAGACGAGTGCGGACGGTGCGGAAGGTCCGAGGCTTATCGTTCTCCGCAGCGAACATCGCCCAGTTCGCCGTCGCGGCCCTCCGCGCTGCCGGGTGGTCGAGTTCGGACAGCGCCATCAGGAAGTTCCCACCCGAGCGCGGCAGGAGGCTCGCGTCCATCTGACCGAACGCCGTCTTGGTGACAACGAACGACTCGTCGGGGTTGTTGATGGTTCGGGCACGAACGTAGTCGTCCTCGAAAGTGACCATCATCTGCTGGAAGGACCGAGTGTGGTCCTCGGCCTGCTGGGCGTTCGCCATCTTGCGCAGGTGGTCCCGGACGTCTTCGAGAGTCTCTCCGACGTGAAGGTTGGCAAGGCCACGCTGGCCACGCTTGTTGAAGATCGTGCGGTTTGGGATGAGTGCTGGTGCAACCATTTTGTTCGTTCCTACTACAGTGTTGTTGGTGTTGTCTTGGGTTGGTGAGAGACTGCTCACCGCAGTTCGTTACCGACCGTGAGGCCGACTGCGAGCTTGGGGACCCGAGGGTCGATACTGGTGGCTTTCGTCAAGTCAACCGGGCGGCCGGTCAGGAACGTGAGGAATCGGTGGCCGTGGAGGTTGATGCTGGTCAGGACCTCGATCGGCTCCTGCCACACACTCGTCTTCACGGTCTCGCCCGCCTCGGGGGGCTCACCTGAGCCACCCCACTTGGCTTCCGAAACGTCGAAGGTCTCAGGCTTCAGCCATGCGCTGATGTAGAGGTAGCCGTAGGAGGCACGGGTATCTGCCACCATCGTCATCATGTCGTTGTCGATCAGCGTGAACACTTTGGATTCGCTGCTCGACATCAGAGCGTTGTCCAGGAGGGATTTCACTCGGGCCTGTGCCACCTCGATGCCCCCCGCGTCTTTGAGCAGGGACGCCAGAACAGCGAACAACTCGCCACCGCCACTCTGCCGGTTGGGAACAAGGTCGATGGGAGACATGCTCCGATGTGGCCTCAGAATGGCGCGAGCGCCCCAGCAGCCAGGGGCGCCGTCAGGATGGGCGTTGAGTCCGAAGTTAAGTCTTGCTGTCATGTCAGTCTCCTCTGAATGAACATGGGGCCGAGCCACCGAAGTGACCCGACCCCACGGATGTAATACTGTCAGGACAGGATTGTCAACTGACCTTCTTTCCAACGGCGTACCCGGCCTCGACGAGAAGTCCGATCAGCATCAGTCTGTCGTCCTCGACGGAGAGGATCGACTTGACCGTCTCCTTCACATTGGAAGAAACAGTC
>JGI24006J15134_10000604_pt1 | contig 21956 bp, 26 predicted proteins | sample LinPmetageLP53_FD_15134 | JGI IMG/M metagenome (IMG submission 15134)
GATGAAATAATTGTTCAGTGTGATCAGGGTAATACTACACCTGAAGTATATAAAGTATTATATGATTTACAACAATCTTACACTGAATTTCCATTAAATGGCCATTTTTCAAATTTTAAAAATAATTTAAAAAAACTATGTTCAGGTGATTGGATTTTTCAAATTGATGCTGATGAATTACCACATAAATCTTTAATTACAAATCTAAAATCACTTTTAAAACTTAACCCCACAACAGAAATGTTTTTAGTTCCGAGAGTTAACATTGTAGGAGGTTTAACACAAGAACACATTAATAAATGGAATTGGAATGTAAATGAAAAAGGTTGGGTTAATTGGCCGGATTATCAAACAAGAATAATACAAAATTCTCCTAAGATCAAATGGCAAAATAAAGTTCATGAGCAAATAGTTGGGATATCCACAAAGGGGGCATTACCAATGGAAGAAGAATGGTGTTTATATCATCCTAAACATATTTCAAGACAAGAAGCACAAAATAATTTTTACGACACACTATGATTTTTTGGAGAATTTTAGATAATAAAATATATAATATTAACGAAACAGATAAATTAGGTTTTGAAGAATCAGAAGGATTAAGAATTCCTGATGAGTATTTACAAAAACAAGAATTTGTTATAATGAGAACTTGTTTTGGTATAGGAGATTGGGGGATTCTTTCAGCTATGCCCAGATTATTAAAACAAAAATACCCTAACTGTAAGGTATACTTACCTTCAGAATCTTTACTTAAAAATATATTTAAAGATATACAAGGTAATTGGTCTATATGGGAAGATCCATTTAAAAATGTTGAATATGTTTTTAAAAATAACCCTTATATTGATGGTTATTTAGATGATATACCTGGGGAAGTTTTTCATGATCATTATAGAATATATAATGAAAATATTTCTGATATTCCTTTACTAGAACAAATATTAAAATTCTGGCAGTTTTCTAAAGAAGAATTAGAAGACTCACAACCAGAACTATATTTTTCAGAAGAAGAAAAAACCCAAGGAAATAAAATAATAGATACATTTACAGATGGTAAATATGGAGTATTACTTATATCTAATAGATATAATTATGAGGTTGATGACCTTATGATTGATATTTTAAAACAAAATGATCTTCCTTACTTTTATTGGGCAAAAGATCCTTTAGAACAAACAAGATTTTCATTTATTAATAAGGCTCTTAATTTAAGAAATGTTGATATAAGAATTCAATTATATATTAAGTCTAAAGCTATACTAAATGTAGGCAGCCAAGCAGGTATAAATCATTTAGTTGTTAGATATTCTGACGTATATGAGGTTCAAAGACAATTTCCCTTAGGAGGCAATTTTGTAAGAGGAGAAAATTATTTAGTTAATAAAGAAAAACAACTTTTGTTAAAAGGTCTACCAGATAAATGGGAATCCAAAACAACAACTACTTTAAGATATAAATCAGAAATGATAAATTTTTTTAAAGATAAAAAGTATAAAAATATGACTGTTTTAGAAATAGGCTCTTCTAATGGTCATAGCACTAAAGTATTAAGTCATCTTTTTAAAAAAGTAACAGCAGTAGACATATTAAAAGAAAGACATGAGCATTCACATGAAAATTATAATAAATTTAATTCAAATATAGATTATATTGTAGCTGATGTATATAATAATTCTTGGAGCTTTGGCCATCATGATGTAGTATTTATTGATTGTGTACATGATTATGAACATGTTAAAAGCGATATAGAAAACTCACTAAAAATTTGTAATAAACCTATTATAATTTTTGATGATTATGGATTATTTCCTGATATTAAAAAAGCTATAGATGAATATATAACTTTAGGTAAATTTGAAGTATTAAAATATATAGGTCATCAAAAAGGAACCATAATACCTAAAACACAAAACAAAATACTAAAACACTTTGAAGGAATAATATGTCAAGTAAAATAGCAATATACACATCAATATTTGGGGGATATGACGATCTTCCTGAAATACTGTATAAACCAGATAATTGTGATTTTATATGTTTTACAGATGAAGACATAGTTTCATCAGAATGGAAAATTATTAAATCTCCTGCTATATATTCTTCTCCTAATAGAAATGCTAAACGTTATAAAGTCCTTCCTCATAAATATTTAGATCAATATGAATATAGTATATGGATAGATGGTAACATGAGTATAAAAGGAGATGTTAATGAATTGGTTAATCAATATTTATCAAACTCACCAATAGCATTTTATAGTCATGCAAATAATATTTTAGATTCAAGATCATGTCCTTATGAAGAAGCTCAATTTATTTTAACAATTGGAGATAAAAATTATAAACTTAATCCATCTAGAGGAATATTAGCTTACAAAGATAATCCACAAATAATTTCAAAACAAATCCAAAATTACCAACATGCTGGATTTCCCTCTAATAAGGGATTAATAACAGGAATGGTTATTTTACGTAAACATAATAATAATGATTGTATAAAAGTTATGGAACAATGGTGGTCAGAAATATCTTATAATAGTAAAAGAGATCAATTGAGTTTTAATTATTCAGCATGGAAACAAAAAGTAGATTTTAATTATATACCTGGAGATTCTAGGGATAATCAGTATTTTATTAGAAGTAAAAAACCCCATAAAGGAAAAAAATGAAAAATATAGTTTTTATACCATATATAAAAAGAAAAAACAAACTAGGAGATTCAGGTATAGCACAACCCCGTTGGGATGCAGGTTATGATTTTGGAATAGCTTCTTGGAAAAATTGGTGCAAGAAAAACAACCATAAATTAATAATAATGGATGAATTAATGGTACCTGAAGAAGATATGCTTATTACATGGCAAAGATGGAACGCATTAGAAATATTAGAACATAATGGAGTAGAATATGACCAAGTCTTAATAGTAGACGCAGATAGTATAGTACATCCTGATTGTCCTGATTTTTTTAAATTAACAAATAATAAATTTACTTCACAATTAACTGATGGGTGTTATGAATGGGTTAATAGAGCTATAAAAGGATATTCAAATGCGTTTTTTAATAAAAATGCATGTCTTAAACCTTTTGAATTTTTCCAAACGGGTTTTGTTATAATTAATAAATCTCATAAAGATTTTTTTAAAAAAGTATTTGATTTTTATTGGGATAATAAAGATAAAATTATTGAATCTTATGACACACTTCGAACTGGTAGTGATATATCTCTTTTAAATTGTCTTAGAAAAGAATTTAATGTAGAATTAAATATTCTTCCTAAAGAATATAGTATTATGGATTTAACACGAAAAAACCTATTATATTTTGATAACCAACAGTGGTGGAAAGATAGTTTAGAAAATACTATAAATTCAGGGTGGGTATATCAATTTACATCAATAGGTAAAAATAATATGGGTAGAGATAGAAAATATTGGATGGAAAGGTTATATAAAGAATTATGGAAAGACAACAATTAAATAAAATAGCATATAAAAATTAAAAACAAAAAAATGAAATATCTAATTACGGGAATTACAGGTTTTGCTGGACCTCATTTAGCAAAATTATTATTAAAAAAAGGTCATGAAGTGCATGGCATAGTTCGAACAGCAAACGGAAGAGAAATGGATTTAGTTGATATTATGTCAATTAAAGAAATTGAATCCATTAAATTTCATTATGTAGATTTAAAAGATTATGTAGGAGTACAAAAAGTACTATCTGAAAATTTTGATGGTGTATTTCATTTAGCTGCACAAAGTCACCCACCTACAAGTTTTATAAATCCGATTATGACTTGGAATGATAACGTATCTGCTACAATGAATTTAATAACATTATTAGAAAACACAGACACTAAATTTATGTTTTGTAGTACTTCTGAAGTTTATGGTGATACTGGTAAAGATATTGGTTTACTAAAAATAGATGGTAAAATTTTACCAAGTAATCCTTATGGGGCTTCAAAAGCAGCAATTGACTTATATCTTCAAGAAAGATTTGCTAATGGAAAAATTAAAGGATTTATTACTAGAGCATTTAGCCACACAGGACCAAGAAGAGGAAAGATATTTAGTATAAGTTCTGATGCTTATCAAATAGCAAAAATGGAATTAGGACTACAAGAAAAAATATTAAAAATAGGCAATCTACAAACTGAAAGAGTTGTTATTGATGTAAGAGATTGTGTTAATGCTTATTATATGTTGATGGTAACAGATAAAAGTAATGGAAACGTCTATAATGTATGTGGTGAAGAAGTCCATAAAATGCAATACTATACAGATTGTTTAATTAATGCTTCTTCAATAGATTACAGTAAAATTGAACAAAAAATACATAAACCTTTTTATAGAGATATTGATATTCAAGTTCAAATAGGTGATGTAAGTAGTTTAAAAAAAGATACTAATTGGGAACCAAAAATATCTTTAAAACAAACAATGGAAGACTTATTAGAATATTGGGTAAAAAAATTAAGTTAAATAATTGGAAACATGTAAACATTTTAAAGGAGATAGACCATGTAAATATTATTGGGTAGATAGATCTAAAAATTGTGGTCAACATACATGTCTTCATTATGATAATTTTAATGAAAGAATTTTATTAATAAAATTAGACGCTTTAGGAGATGTGGTTAGAAGCACTGCTTTAGTTGAAGGGTTAAAAAAGAAACATAAAAATTCTCAAATAACTTGGTTAGTTGCTCCTGAAGGAGAGTATTTTTTAAAAGACAACCCTTTTATCGATAGAATTATTACATATAATACTGAAACAGTTAGACAATTACAAGTTGAAAAGTTTGATATATTAATTAATTTAGATAAAGATCCTAAAGCTACATCAATGGCTATGTTATTTAATTCTAAAATAAAAAGAGGATATGGTTTAAGTGATGAAGGTTATGTTATACCCTTAAATGATAGTACTAAACATTCTTATTTTTCTAGTTTAGATAATTGGGGGGCTAAAATAAAAGACACTAAAAGTTATCAAGAATTAATTTTTAATATATCTGAAGTAGAATATAATAACGAAAAACCTAAAATATATTTAAATGATGAAGGGAATTTTAAAAACATTTTTTATAAAAAATATAACATAAATAAAAAAGACAAAATAATAATATTAAACACAGGTTCTAGTAATAGATTTCAACATAGAATATGGACCAAAAAAGGATATAGAGAATTAATTAAAAAATTATTAAAAAACACATCATATAAAATAATACTAACGGGCTCAAAACTAGAAATAGATAGAAACAATTACATAGCAAAAGATTTTAATGTTATTAATACTACAAACCATTATAATTTAAAAGAATTTGTATTTCTATTACAATTAGCAGACGTAATTGTTACAGGTGAAACAGTTGCAATGCATATAGGAATATCATTAAGTAAAAAAATGGTAGGTTTTTGGGGGTCCTTACCTCCTCAATTAGTTGATTTTTTTGGTTTAGGAAAAAAACACTATAATAAAGAATTAAAATGTTTAGGATGTTATGGTCAATTTAAATGTCCTTATAATGCAAAATGTATGACAAGTATAACAGCTAATGAAGTTTATAAAAGTATAGAAGAATTAATTAGGATACCTTAAAATAAATCATTATATAATACAAAAATAATAATATGAAATATAAATTAGAAATAATATTTGCTCAATTTAATACAGCAAACAGAGGATGGACATCAGATCAACATCCTAGTTTTAGTTTAAATAAAAGATTAGACCCAACTTATACACAAGTTAAACAGTATTTTCCCGATGCAAAACTCACATTATATACAGACGCAGCAGAAATTGGAGAACCTTATCCTGATGTAGAAGTAAGACTAATCACAGAGGATAAATTTATTCAAGGTAAAAATCACCATAAATGGGGGTGGAATAATGCTGATTATTATCAAATAAAAGGATTATTAGACTCTGAAGCAGAAATAGCTATATCTGTAGATTCAGATTTAGTGTTTGTTTCTGACGAAGTTCAAACATTATTGCCTATAATAGAAAAATTTGGAGTATGTTGTCCCCAAAATGAAAGACAGTTAGTTAAAGTTGATGCTATCCACACAAGGGGTAATGATGGAGATTATCGTATTGGAGAAGACAGAAGTAGAGGAAACTTACTAACTTATGACTTATGGTGGAATGGGTTCCATACAAAAAATGATAGAGCTAGAAAATTATTAGAAGAATTCGCTAGACTAATGAGAACTAATCCAAGAAGAAGCCCATTACAATATACTAGAGCAGCTTGGAATACAGGATTTCATCCTTATTCTATGCCTAAGCAATGGGGTGTTGGTAGTGGTCATATTGGTTGTGGAAATGAAGTTATATTGCATGTTGGACATTTAGATGTTCAAGATTATTATTTAGAAGAAAGAATATGAAAATTTACTGTATTTGCTTTGATACATTCCCTAGACACCCTAAGATGGAAGAATTATTTAAGTCAAAAAACTTACATTACGCAGACTATTTAACCCAATCATGCACTGTTTTAACTTTTGCATCAATGTTTGCAGGAGTATCCCCTACAGAATTACGTAATCCTGGGGGTATAGGACATTCTCATACTTATGCATTATTAAATAAATCTGATCAAAAAGAATGGGATAAAAAAATTATTCTTAAAGATTTACCTAATGATTGGAATATACATTTTCATGCAATGCCCGAAACAAGAGGAGATAATAATTCTATTAGAGGTTGTTGGCCAATGTATAATAATCCTAATACATCTCCTGGTTTAAATGATTGTAAACTTTTACCAGATGATATTTGTGGTAGATTTAGAGATTTTAAATTTTATGATTATCAAAAAGATATTGATGAAATTAATTTTATTGAAAAAATGCAAAATTTACCTAATGAAGAAAACCATTTTATATGTTTAAAATATAATCATTACCATGATAAAGAAAGAGGAAAACATGAAGATGTATTTCAAGTTTTTAAAAATATTATAAATAAAATTAATTTTAAAGAAAAAAACTCTCTATTCTGGTTATTTGCAGATCATGGAGAGCCAGGAGGAGTTGATGAACTTCAAACACCTTCAGATTCTTGGTTATCATGGGTTAGTGTTACAGATAATATAAATAATAAAGAAGTTACAAAGAGTATAATATCTTCAATGGATTTTAAAAATACAGTTTTAAATAGAGTTTATAATAAAAACTTACCTAATGATGTACTATCAGAAGTAGATAAAAATAGAATTTATATAGCTGAAGATGGTAGATCTAAAGCAGGAGATGAATATAATTGTACTACTGTTTCCGCAATAAAATATTTAGGTAAAAATAAATATACTCAATATGTCTATCATAATTCCCCTCAATATGGTATAAAAGAAAGAACAATTATATATGATTCAAGTAAAAAAGGCACAGAGGGAGATATGGGGACAACTAATAGATCATTTGATATTGTTACAATAAATAATAAATTAAAAGATTATTTAAAAAATAGAATTTGGAAATGGTATTTTACATCTAAATAGTAATATGGAAAAAACAATTTACGTAGGGATGAGTGCTGATTTAATACATCCAGGACATATGAATATCCTTAAAAATTCTTATAAATATGGAAAAGTAATAGTAGGACTTCTTACAGATAAAGCTATAGCAAGTTATAAAAGATTACCTGCTTTAACATATGAACAAAGAAAAGAAGTAATTGAAGGTATAAAATATGTTAATTCTGTTGTACCCCAAGACACTTTAGATTATACTGATAATTTATATCGTTATAAACCTAATTATGTTTTACACGGGGATGATTGGAAACAAGGAGTACAAAAAAATGCAAGACAAAAAGTAATAGACGCCCTTTCTGAATGGGGAGGTGAATTAATAGAGGTTCCTTATACTAAAGGTATATCATCAACACAATTACATAATTCTTTAAAAGAAATAGGTACTACACCCGAAATAAGACAAAAGAAATTAAAACGCTTAATAGAAAATAAACCAATAGTTAGAGTATTAGAAGCACATAATGGTTTAACGGGTATTATTGCTGAAAATGTATCTTATGGAAATAATGAATTTGACGGTATATGGATGTCAAGTCTAACAGATTCAACAGCTAAAGGAAAACCTGATATTGAATTAATAGATAGATATGGTACATTAAATGATGTATTAGAAGTAACAACTAAACCTATTATATTAGATGGTGATACAGGGGGTAAACCTGAACACTTTGCCTTTACAGTAAAAACATTAGAAAGATTAGGTGTATCTGCAATTATTATAGAAGATAAAGTGGGACTTAAAAAAAATTCATTATTTGGCACTGACGTAAAACAAACACAAGATTCAATTGAAGGATTTTCTAAAAAAATTAAAATAGGTAAATCTTCATTAATAGGAAAAGATTTTATGATCATTGCTAGAATTGAAAGCTTAATATTAAAAGCAGGTTTAGAAGATGCACTTAAAAGAGCTAAAGCATATATTGATGCAGGAGTTGATGGAATTATGATTCATAGCAAAGAAGAAGACCCAACAGAAATATTTAATTTTTGTAATGAATATAAACAATTTAGTAAAAAAGCTCCATTAATAGTTGTCCCTTCATCCTATAATAGTGTAACAGAAGATATATTAATTGAAAAAGGTGCTAATGTTGTCATATATGCAAATCATTTATTAAGAAGTGCTTATCCTGCAATGGTTAAAACTGCTGAATCAATTCTTAAAAATAAAAGAAGTAAAGAAGCAAGTAATGATTATTGTATGAGTATAAAAGAAATACTAAATTTAATACCAGGAACTAAATAATGAAAAGCTTATTTGAAAATATAAAAAATTTAGGATATAATTTTTTTACAGGTGTACCTGATAGTGCTTTAAAATCTTTTCAAAATGATATTTTAAAATCAAAATTTGAGCATGTTATAGCTACTAATGAGGGACAAGCAATAGGAATAGCTTTTGGGGCAGAAATAGCTGGAAAAAAATCTTGTGTATATTTGCAAAATTCAGGTTTAGGAAATATAATAAATCCATTAACAAGTTTATGTATGCCTTTTAAAGTTCAACCTTTATTAATAATAGGACATAGACATACACTTGAACAACATAAAGTAATGGGGGAAACTGATGAAAAAATATTAAATATTATTGGGTATAAAAATTATTTTATAATAAAAGGAGAAAATAATGCTAAGTAGAAAAAAAGCTATACATAAAATATTTAAAACGCATGGGGCTAGTTCTTTATACATAACAAACACAGGTTATATATCAAGAGCAGTTTATAATGAATTCCCGTCATTTCCTAGTATATTATACATGCAGGGAAGTATGGGTATAGCTCCATGTATAGGATTAGGTATTGCATTAAACACAAAGAAAGACGTAGTTGTTTTAAGTGGAGATGGTGCGTTATTAATGCATTTAGGAATTACACACACTATAAGAGATTATAATTTATCTAATTTATTTGTATATGTTTTAGATAATGGGTGTCATGAATCTGTAGGAGGTTATAAATGTTCTAATTTAGAAAATAATTATCCGGGTGTAGATGAAATTATAAAAATATCTAATGATGGTAAGCTTCCTAGAGTAGGTATTAAATCAATAGATAATAAAAAATCATTTAGGTTATGTCTTTAATTGTTTGTTCACCATCAACACAAAACTTTTTAGAGGGAGAAAAATTCATTGTAAATAATCCTCCTACTAAAAATATATTACAATTACAAGGTACATTTAATGATGTTATAGCTGTTGGTGGGGGAGCAGTAATTGATACAGCTAAAATATTATCTAGTAATCCTATAACTTGTTACCCAACAACAGCAGCGGGGGCAACGGCTACTTCTCATTCAGTATATTGGGATGGTAATAATAAATTAAATTTTCATTCTTATATACCTAAAGAAATTAAATTTGAATTAAAATTTATAAAATCTTTACCTGAAAATACACTACAATATACTAAATATGATGCTATAAGCCATTGTTTAGATGTTATATGGTCAAAAGATATTGATAAATTAGATAAAGTAGAAGTAGAAAATACATTAAGTAAATTAGCAAATCCTAAAACAAAACCAATAGATGTAATTAAATTAGGCCATAAAGCGGGAACATTTATCCAAAAAGTACCTACTACTATTTTACACGCATTATCATACCCCATAACTGGTAAATATGGGATAACACATGGTAGGGCATTAGGGTTTTTAATTCCTCCATTATGTAAGTTATTTAATTTAAAATTAGACATAAAAAAATGTAGTATTCCCTTGGATATTGATATAGATTTTATTATAAATAAAGCACAAACCTATCCTAAATTTTTTAATACTAAAAAACAAATAAATTTAAAAGAGCTAACAAAATTATTAAAACATGAAACAATATGAGTAAGGTAGCAGTTATAGTAGAAACTAGAAAACATAAAGCTTTAAGTTTTGTATTAGAAAATACAATGGCTAATATTCCAAAAGACTGGAAATTACAAATATTTCATGGGCTTAATAATTTACAATATATTAAAAACATATTAAAAGATAATAAATTTTTAAAATCAATAGAAGATAGAATTATTTTTACTTCTTTAAATATATCTAGTGTAACACAAGAAGCATCTAGTGAAATTATGTTATCAAAAGAACTTTGGGAAAGCGTAGAAGGAGAAACCATTTTATATTTTGAGTGTGATTCAATGTTATGTCCTAATTCCGAATATAAAGTAAGTGATTTTGAACATTTTGATTATATAGGTGGTTATTGGGGAAGAAATTTATATAAACTAGACGAAAAATATCCTGTAGTAATGAATGGAGGAGTTTCTATTAGAAAAAAACAATTTATGTTAGATATTATAGAAAATGAGTGGGATTCTTATATTAAAAATGGAGGTAACCCATGTGAAGATTATTTTGTTAGTGCTTGTGTAAAAAATAGACCAACTACTAAACAAGTAATGACTTTTTCTATTGATTGTGGTTATATAGAACCTCTAGAGGGAAAAGCCCCATTTGCTGTACATAAACCATGGGGAGTAAATCCTTTAAAAGGTCATGGTAAAGCATATGAACAAATTAAACAAGTTTGCAAAGAAGTAGAACAATTAAAAAAATTACAAAAAGAAGATGTATAGACCAGGAGAATCAATGAGATTAGAAGACCTAAAAAGAAAAGGCTTTAATCCATCAACAATTTTAGATATAGGAGCTCACTCAGGACAATTTTATGGGTGGGCAAAAAATATATGGCCAGATGCTTTTATATGGATGATAGAAGCTAATGAATGCCATGCAAATACACTATCAAATTTAACAAATTATAATAATGATAAATATACTATAGCTACTATGGGGGATGTAGAACGAGAAGTTAATCTCTATACTAGAACAGATAAACCCCACACTGAGGGAGCATCATATTATAAAGAATCATCATATTGGGACATACCTCAATTAGTAATGAAAATACCAAAAACATTACAAACATTAGATAATTTATTTACAGATGATTCTTCTTTTGACCTTATAAAAATGGATACTCAAGGATCAGAAGTTGATATTATTAAAGGAGGTAAAAATTTATGTAAAAAATCAAAATATATACTACTTGAAGTTTCTTTAACTAAATTAAATGANGGGGCCCCAACATATGAAGAAACTATGTCTTTTATGGAAGAATATGGATTTGAACAAATAATGAGTATAGGTGAACATTATAATGGTGATGAACTTATACAAAAAGATATAATATTTAAAAATATAAATAAATAATATGAAAAAACAATTTTTAAATTTAGGTAAACAACCTATAGCAAATGGATTCTTATATGAAGATCAAATAAAAGATGAATATTTTTTTAATCTAGGTGTTGCTTTTGATGAAGAAACTAAGTTAGTAACCCAAACAGAATATGTAGATCCTCCTCTAATGTTTAATGATAAGTATGTTTATAGAGGTTCAATGTCTCAAACAATGAGAGAACATTTTAAATCTTTATGTGAAACATTTTCTTCTAATACTAAAATCTTAGAAATAGGTAGTAATGATGGGGTATTTATTAAAAATTTAAACCCAAAATTTACTATATCTGTAGAACCTTGTAGTAATTTTGCTAAAGAAACTCAAGATATGGGGTATACAACATATCCTGAATTTTGGACACAGGAATTATCAAATAAAATATTAAAAAACCATGGCAAACAAGATATTATATTTGCAGCAAATTGTATTTGCCATATACCTGATTTAGATCAGACATTTAATGCAATAAAATCACTATTATCTGATGATGGGACTTTTATTTTTGAAGATCCTTCACTAGCAGAAGTTATTAATAATAACTCGTATGATCAAATATATGATGAACATCCTCACGTATTTTCAGTTATTGCTTTAGATAATTTATTAAAAAGAAATGGATTACAAATTGTAAAAGTTGAAAATTTACAAGTTCATGGTGGTTCAAATAGAATATTTGCTAAAAAAATAGGTTCAAAAGTAGATAAATCTGTAGAATTAAGTAAATCTTATGAAAGAATACTAGGTTTAGATCAATTTAAAACTTTTAAAAGATTTGCTCAACGTGTTGAACAATCAAAAGAAGATTTAATTAGATTATTAACACAGTGTAAAAAAGAAAATAAAAAAGTAATATCATATGGGGCTACTTCAAAATCTACAACTGTTTTTAATTATTGTAATATAGATTCAGAATTAATAAGTTACATTACAGATACTACTCCTGAAAAACAAGGTAAATTATCTCCAGGAATGCATATTCCTGTTATATCTCCTGAACAAGGATTTGATGATACTGTTAATTTTGCTTATTTAGGAGCTTGGAATTTTATTAAAGAAATTAGTAAAAAAGAACATAAATATTTGGATAGCGGAGGAAAGTTTATTACACATGTTCCAATAGTAAAAATAAATTAACATGCATAGTTTTATTAATATACAATATAATGAAGATGATCGAGCTCAAAGGTGCTTAGATATATTTAAAGAATTAGGACCTGGTCAAATAAACGTATCTTATGTTAATTCTACTAAACACGTAGTAGCATGGCATAAACATAATATACAAANAGATTATTGGTTTTGTGTAAAAGGATCTTTTAAAGTTGGTTTAGCTACTCANGAAAAAGGAGCTACATTTGAATATTTATCAGANAAAAACCCACGAGTATTAAAAATNCCCCCTGGTATATACCATGGTTATAAAGCACTAGAACCTAATTCGATATTAATGTATTACCTTACAGAAAAATATAACCCCGAAGATGAATTTAGAGCAATTCCTGGAGAATTTAATGAAATGTGGGATACAAAAAATAAATAATTATGAATTTTTTAGAAGAATTTAAAGAGTATATATCAGATAAAACTAAAACACCTTATGAATTAATTAGTAAACATATAGACGATTCACAAAAACGTTTTTCAACTAATAGAGGTTGGAACTCTGGTGAGTTTGGGAAATTTACAGATGATTTTATGTGTGCTATAGCATGGACATCAATAACTTCTTCAAATAATTCAAGTTTTTTTAAAAATAATGTTGATCTAATAAAATTATATCAAGATACTCAGTATATTGATTTAATGCGTATGTTATCATATAGTGAATCTCTAACTAATGATCATATGAAAAATTTAGTTAGTCCTATAACAAATATATTAGAAGATAAATTTAAAAATAAAAAAGAAGAAATAGTGTTGGTAGATTATGGTTGTGGTTTAGCTTATTGGACAATACACATAGCGGAAATATTAATATCTAAAAATATACCTTGTAAATTAGTATTAATAGACATTTATAGAGAGTCTTTTATAAATTTTATAGATTTTTTATGTAAAAAACGTAATATACCATATGAATATCTTGAAGTAACTCATGAAAAACTTATACCTGATATTCCAAAGTGTGATTATGCTCATGTAATGGCAGTTTTAGAACACACATCAGAACCTGTAAAAATAATACAAACAATAGTAGATAATATACGTGATCATGGTATAATATATGGTACTTTTTATGATGATCCATTTGAGGATTATCAACATATTTCATATGATCTTAGTAATGCTAGAAATATATTAGAAGATAATAAAAAATATAAAATTAATAATCTTGGTCCTTATTGGAATAAAGATACTATTATGTATCAAGTATTTAAACCTTAAGTAATGAAACAAATAACAATTAACGACGTTAAATTTTTTAATACTCGTACTATGGTTGAACCTGATGGTAATCTAGTACCAATTGAATCTAACCATGATGTACCTTTTCCTATAAAAAGAATTTTTTATGTGTATGGGGTAAAAAATCAAGATGATAGAGGAAAACATGCTCATTATAAAACAAAACAAGTTTTAATATGTGTACATGGAAAAGTTGAAGTACTAGTTAATGATGGAAATAATCATCAAAAATACTTATTAGAATCCCCTCAACAAGCACTTTATATACCTGAAATGATTTGGGACGAACAGGTTTATTTAACTAAAGACACCGTTTTATTAGTATTATCTAATATGAAATATGTCCCTGAAGATTATATACATGACTTTAAAGAATTTAAAAAACTAAAACAAAATGAAAATAAATAAAAATTTTTCAATACCTCATCTTTCAATAGATAATTTTATCCCTTCAGAAGCTCTAGTTAGAGCAGCAGCTGAAAGTTTTAACCATATTGATGATTGGGTTAAATATGACAAAAGTGATAACCAAATACAATATTGCTCTAAATTAGGTAGAGACAATGTTCCAACTCCTGCTTTACTTTGTTTAAATCACATTGCTTCCCATTTTGATCCTAATAAAGCTTTTGGACTAACTGTAAACGCATTCCCTGACATATCTCATTTTGGGGGAGGTATGATGTTAACACCAAATTCAAATGGAGAAGGTGGATATTTAGGTATGCATATAGATGCAGAAGTTCACGGTAGGAATGAAGACTGGAGAAGAGAATACAGTGCTATTCTTTGTTTATCAGAAGAATATGATTCATCATTTGATGTTAGATTACATGATGGAGAAAACCATACAAGAATACCTTATAAGTTTAATACATTAAATGTTTTTAAATGTACTAAAAATTCATGGCACGGTTTTCCAGAAATAACTAAAGGAATGGACAGAAAAACTTTAGGTGTTATGTTTTGGTCTAAAATAACTGAAGAAGATAAATCTACAGAAAAAATTAAAGCAAAATTTAATAATAATTTAAAATTTTAATGAAAAAAATTTTAATATCTGGAGGAGGTGGAAATTTAGCAAAAGAAATTGTAAAAGCAAATAAATCTTACAATATTTTATCTTTATCTAAATCACAACTAAATATATGTAATAAAGATGAATTAGATAAAATAATATCTGAAATAAAACCAGACATTTTTATCCACACTGCAGCTTTAACTAGACCTATGGTTAAACACATTGAATCTCCTGATGCTAGTATTAAAAATAATATAATAGGAACTTCTAATGTAGTCTTAGCTTGTATAAAATATAATATAAAATTAATATATATTTCAACAGATTATGTTTACCCTTGTATAGATGGAAATTATTCTGAAGAAGATGCGTTATTACCAGTAAATGAATATGCTTGGTCAAAGTTGGGGGGAGAATGTGCAGTTAAATTATATAATAATTCTTTAATATTAAGAATGGCTTTATGTCAAAAACCATTCCCTCATACTAAAGCTTTAACTAATATGAAAAAATCTTATCTTCATATGGATGAAGCTGCGGATATAATACTAAAATTATTAAATCAACAAGGGATTATTAATGTGGGGGGTGAGGCTATGTCTCCTTTTGAATTTGTTAAAAAATCAAATCCTAATATAAAAGAAATATCTCTTAATGAAATAAAAGATGTTAATATGGGGAAAAATTGCTCATTAAACATAACAAAACTTAAGAAAAAATTAAAATAGTGGATTATAAAAATAAAAAAATAGCTATAACTGGTTATAAAGGATATATAGGTTCTTCATTATATTATAGATTAAAAGAAAACAAGTACAATGTAACTCCTGTTAATGTAGATTTATCTAACTGTAAAGAAACTGTAGAATTTTTTAAAGATAAAAATTTTGATATTTTATTTCATTTAGCATCCTCTGATGCCTCTTCTATTGCTAGTAATACTAAAACAAAAAATATTAAAGATATTTTATATGAAAGAGAAGTTAATTCATCTTCAATTTTATATCTTTATAAAGCACTAAAAAATTCAAATACAAAAATAGTTTTTACAAGTTCAACTTGCATTTATGGTAACGTAGACACAGATATAGTTGATGAAAATATACAAGATAACCCCCAAAGTTTATGGGCATCACATAAAATACTAGCTGAAAATTATTTAAATATATTATTTAATAATTCAATGTGTTTAAGAATACCTAATATATACGGAATAGATAATAATAAACATAATACAATATTAAGACCTGTAATAAATAAAGTAATTAACTTAGCTATATCAAATAATATATTAACTCTATATAAAAATAGAGAATGTCTAAGAGATTATTTACATATTACTGATTTATTAGAAGCTCTTTTACTAGCAGGGTTATATAATGGAGATAAAAATTATTATGTAATAGGTTGTGATACTAATACTACTATTTCAAATGTTTGGGATATAATTTTTAATTTTATTCCTAATGTTAAAAAGTATATTAATGATGATAAAGAAATAGACAAAATAGAAAACCGTAGTTATACTGCTGATTATAATAGCTTTAAAAAATTAACAGGTTGGTATTCAAAAATTACATTAAACGAAGGTATTAAAAAAACCATATCCTATTTTAAAAATACAAAAAATGATACAACTCTTTAATATACCAAATTATACCATTGATACTTCAAAATTTAACCATTTTATACATGGTGATATAGTAAAAGAATTTGAGTCTAATTTTAGAGATTATGTGGGGGCAAAATATTCTTGTACTGTAAATAATGCTACTAATGCTATATTTTTATCTATGTTAGGTAAAAATACAACAGTTAATATACCTAGTATGATCCCTCCAGTAGTAGGCAATGCTATATTAACATCGGGAAATAAAATTAATTTTACAGACGACACAAAGTGGATAGGTGATTCTTATGTGTTACATCATTTTAAAGATTATAAAATAATAGATTCAGCACAAAAAGTAGATAGAAATCAATTTATTAAAGAAGCTAATGATGAAGATTTAATGATTTTTAGTTTTTACCCAACTAAACCTATAGGGAGTTCTGATGGGGGGATAATTGTATCAAATGATTATAAAAAAATAAAATGGTTTAAAGAAGCAACTATGAATGGTATGACATATTCTCGTAATAATTGGGATAGAACAATTAAATTTCCAGGTTATAAAATGTATATGAATTCTATTCAGTGTTATATTGCTAATGAAAATTTAAAGTTATTAGATTTTAAGAAAATGAAACTTAAAAAAATAAGAAACATATATAATACTGAATTAGGTTTAAATAATACATCTGATCATTTATATAGAATTAATGTAAATAATCAAAATGATTTTATAAAAAAGATGGGGGGTAGTAGTATTATATGTGGTGTTCATTATAATACCTTACATAATAATAAAACATATAGTTCTTATGTTCCTAAAACTTGTAAAAATTCAACTATAGAATCAAAACACACAGTTAGTATACCGTTTCATGAAAAATTAAGTGAAGGTGAAATAAATTATATAATAAATAAAATAAAAAGATATGAGTAAATTAAAATTTTTAGAACCAAATGAGTTTAATGGTCCACGTGATAAGGGTAAATTGGAACCAATATACACTGGATTATACGATATATTAACTAATTCAACTAAACCATTTACTAAAATAGTAGAACTAGGAATGGGGTCGGGAGCATGTACAGTAGCAATGGCTAGGGTATTAGAAGAAAAAAATATAAAAGGAAACATTAAAAGTTTTGATAAATTTCATACTTGGGGATCTTCCACTGGAGTTGTTAATAAACTAAAATTACGTAAATTAGAGTCTTTTGTAGATGTACAAAGAGGAGACGTATTTGAAACATGGGTTAAAAACCCAACAGAATTTGATTTTTTATTTATAGACATAGATAATATTTGGGAAAGTATATATAAAGTTGTAATAGAAAATGAATATATTAATAAACAAATTAAAGATGGAGCTGTTGTATATTTTGAGGGGGGCGCAGAAAACCACCCAAGAATGAATGAAATAACACTAAATAACTTTCATAATCGTTTGGGTAAAAAAGTTTTTAAATTTAAGCATCTTTTAGGTACAAGAGTAAGTTTATCAAAATTAGAATTAATTTAATAAAAAATGAAAAAAATAGCAATTTTAGCAACAGGATGGCATTTTAGTTCTCATTTCTATGAAAATATGCCTAAACAAATAATCCCCGAAGGTTGGGAAGTAGATTATTTTTGTATAGCTCATAGAAAACCAGAAGATAAAAACACAATAGAAGAAAAAAACAACATTAGAAATACAAATGCTAATAATTTTTTAGAAGAAATAGACAAACAAATGTATAATTATCCTATAACTACTAAAAAGATAGAAGATTTAGGATGGAAATTCATCCTAACAGATAATACCTGTTGTGATGGGGAAATATTTAATCAATGGAGTGAACAATATAATTATAAAGATTATGATATTATGTCTTTAACTCATGATGATAATTATATTTTATCTAATAAATTATTTTTAGATATATTAGAAAATAATATTACAATTTATAAACCTATAATATCAAGTAGATATGGTGTTTCAAATCATCAATTTAAAACTGAAGAAGTAGCTATAAATGATATAGATTGGATGTTTTTAGAAAATGGTTATAGTGAACATGTTCCTAAAGCTTTTACACCAAGATCATCTTTTTGTTTTTTTAAAAAAGAATTAGTAGACTTATTACCAAATAATAAATTTGACATGACAGAAACAGTAACTGGTAATAAATTAATGAGTAGAGTAGGTGAGACAAAAAGTCTTAATGAACATATGGATTTAAATGATTGGAATAGTCCTGTTGGTACATTAAGAGAATGGTTATATAACGTAAAACCAGACTTAGGGATGTTAAACCATTGTGGGTGGTTATCAGTCTTATCTCAAAGAGTTAGTCGTTACTGTATTGAAGGGGAAAGAGGACTTGTAAGTAAACATCAAAGTGATTGTGGGAAATATATATCATCCTTAATGGAACAATTACAAAAAATAGGATTAATATAGCTATGAATATAACTCAACCTATAATCCACGATAGACATGTAGTTAAAGAGGCATTTGAAACCTTAAAAAACCAAACAGAACCAGGTATATTTACACACCCAAAAGATTTAACAATTTTAACTTGTAGAAATGAAGGTTCTTTAGAAGATAGAATCATTGATAGTTTAGTTGGATATGATAAAACTTCTATTTTAGAAGCAAATACTAAATATTTAGGTTTAGACTTAGTTGTTTTAAAAGATAATAGACTTCCTTGGAGAAATACATTTAAATTTGAATTAATAAATAATTATCTTCAATTAGGTAAATGCAACACAAAGTATTTTATGTTTTGTGATGCTGTTGATGTTATTTTTGTAGATAACCCACAAAAAGTTATAGATATATTTGAATCTTTTAAATGTGATGCTTTATTTATGTCTACACATTCTACAGATGGTTATAATTGTATGCCAGAAGTTAAAAAATTTATAGATGAGTCTATTAAAAGCAACAATAGATATCTAAATAGTGGTGTTTATATAGGTAAAACAGAATTTATAAAAGATTTATTTAAAGAAGCTATGAATTATGCCCTTCCTCATGGAGTTACTATGGATGATTATAGAGAATATTTAAATAGTAATCCAAAAAATTATCCACAAGGATCTCAAGATCAAGATATAATTAGATTTTTAGAACCTAAGTTTTACCCTAGATTAAAAGTAGATTATCAAAATAAAATGGCATTTAGAAAATAAATTATGAAAAAAATAATAATAACAGGGGGTTCAGGAACAATAGGAAAAGCTTTTATTAAAAATTTTCCTCAATACAAATATTATAATATTAGTAGAAATGAAAATTCTATAACAGATTTATCAAGAGAATACCCCCATGTTGAAAATTATGTTGGTAATATAGAAGATAAAGATTTTCTAATACGAACTTTTAAAAAAATAAAACCAGATATTGTTATTCATGCGGCAGCTATGAAACATATTAATATAGCAGAAGAAAACCCTATCCAAGCATGTAATGTTAATATAATAGGAAGTTTAAATATAATATCAGCTAGTATAGAAACAAATGTCCCCATTACTATAGGAATAAGTACAGATAAAGCATGTTCCTCTGAAAGTGTATATGGTGATACTAAATCGCTTATGGAAAAGTGTTTTACATATGCTAATAATAGTAAAAATAAATTTGCGGTATGTAGATTTGCTAATGTAGCTCATAGTAATGGGTCAGTATTACCTTTTTGGTTAGGTTTAGCAAAACAAGAAAAAACATTGAAATTAACTAGTAAAGATATGAATAGATTAATGTTTTCTCAAGATGATGCTGCTAATCTAATTTATAAAACAATAAATAAATGTAGTAAAGATGGGGGTGGGTTTACATGCTCTTATAAAATGAAATCTGTCAATATGTTAGATTTAGCTAAAATTATTTCTAATTCTATTAAAATTATAGGTCTTCGCCCAGGTGAAAAGTTAAATGAGGATTTAATAAATAAAAAAGAAATAAATTACACTTATACAGAAGATAATATGATTTATATTTACAAAGATAAAAATCCAAATAACAATAAATTAACTAAAGGATATTCATCTGCAACAGCAGAAAAAATGTCAATAAAAGAAATGCAAGAATTAGTATGGAACAAAAAATAGCATGGTTTACCGAAGGGGGTTGGAGTGGTAAAATTCCTAGGAATCATAGGGGTATGAGAAATGATTCTGCATGGATGTGTGTATTAAATGCTATTCATTATCCTATATGGGAATCACATAACATACAAGAAAAATATGATTTAGGAATTGTAACTTTACCTAAAACCAATATTGATAAACTAATACAATATCCTTTAATAGAAAATTTACGTAAATGCTGTAAAAAAATAGCATATATGCAAGAAGGACCACATTGGTATTTTCAAGATTATCCCTTGAACCAACAAATATGGTTTTATAATACATTACAAGAAATGGATTTATTATATGTTCATAATGAATCCGATATTCAATATTTCCAAGGTCTAACAGATAAAGAATGTAAATTAATGCCTACTTTAATGATTGAAGATCTAATTAAAGATCTACCTGTAGTTGAAAGAGAAAATGCCATAATAGGTGGTAATTTTTGTAATTGGTATGGTGGTTTCGATTCATATATGGTAGCACAAGAAGCAGATTGTCCTATTTATATTCCTACTATGGGAAGAAAAATTGAAGGTGAAGAACAAATGCCTAATTTAAATCATCTACCCTTTATGGACTGGTTAAGTTGGATTGAAAAATTAAATAATTTTAAATATGGTATCCATTTAATGAGAACACACGCAGCTGGAACGTTTGCATTAAACTGTGCTTATTTAGGTATTCCTTGTATAGGTTATGAAGGGTTAGACACACAAGAAAAATGTCACCCAAATTTAACAGTTAAATTAGGAGATTTGGTTACTGCAAAGAAAAAACTTACATTACTTAGAAATGATAAACATTTTTACACAGAGTGTTCTATAACATCAAAATTAAATTATAATAAATATTTTCATGAAGATAAGTTTAATCCAACCAGGTAGAAATAATCTTAAGTACTTAAAATGGTCTTACGATTCGATTAGAAAAAATCAAGGCAACCATGAAGTACAGATTTGTGTAGCAGACGATGC
>JGI24006J15134_10000607_pt1 | contig 21935 bp, 22 predicted proteins | sample LinPmetageLP53_FD_15134 | JGI IMG/M metagenome (IMG submission 15134)
GTAAATGAATTAAAAAAAGAAATTAGTAAACAAAATATAAAAGGATATTCAAAAATGAAAAAAGCAGAAATTATTAATTTAATGATGAAACATAAAGATAAGTTTACTTATTTGAAAAAAAAGGAAATGAAAAAGAAAGAAGAACCTAAGAAGAAAGAACAACCAAAACCAGAACCTAAAAAGGAAAAAAAGAAGAAACGACCTTTTCAACCTATTGGAAGTAATATAGATTTTTACACGGTTTTAAAAAGATAATATGTTTATATAATATAAAATGGTAACAGAGAAAGAATATTTAGATATGGCTAATCATTGTAAAGAATTAATTGAAAGGAAAGACGAACAAATAAGAAAATTAAAGCATGTTATTTTAGATACACATAAAGCAGTATCTCAAATATATGGAAATATTAGAAATCTAGACGAATTTTTTAATGATAATTTAGAAGAATTAAAAGAATATAGAATTCCAGAATATTTAATAGAAAAAATAAGAAGTATAAGCAGTGATATACTTTTTTATGATATAGAGAATGAACATTTAATTTATAATACATTTAATTTAAATATTGAACTTGCATTTAATGACCTTCTAAGTAGTGTAAGTAGTGATTCAAGTGAAGAAATACAAATTAATAATATACGTACATCAAACGCAAATATTCAAAGTGCTAGCCTTTAATTTTTTTTTTTTAAAATATCTCTTGCTTTTTTTATTAAATCTTTATCTTGGTTTTGTGGTTCTTTAGGGTTTAAAGTTTTCATAACAAAGGCGTAAACCCTAGCAATAGCCCATTGTTCTTTGCTTAATTTTTGAGATAAAGGGGCTTTGACATTTTTTTTAAATGTTCCTTTCATTCTTACGCTTTGAGGATTAGTTTTATAAGCACCTATTCCCCTATCATATACATCATCTATAATGCTTTTTGGTATCCCTGAAAGTTTAGAAATTTTATTTTTTGAGTTTGATTCATCTTTATCTTGTTTAAATTTTCTATTAAATTTTTGTTTATATGTACTCATATTTAATAATATAATTATAAATTAAATCTTTTCTTATAATCTTGTATATTTTTTTTTAACGATGTACTATCTCCCCATAACAAGTAAAAAGATAAGTAACCGGGTTTTGTTACATCTTTGGTTTCTAAGTCTTTTTTATGCCTCTTTCTATATCTCTCCCGCCTTTCTTTATCTTTATGTAATGTGTAGTCGTTATTTAGGTCTTTTGGATTTTTAAAACCAAAATTAGTTTTTTTCTCTTTTCCATTATCCATTTTAAAAATTGCTGTCCATTTTTTAGTTGGTTTATCTGATTTAACTACTTTCAATAATTTAACCATTTATATATATTTATAAATTAATGTTTGGACATTCTTTACCAGTTATCTTATTATAGAAAAATTCCAATGCATCTGTTTTATGTTTAAATTTTCTAAATTTCAATTTATTAGAGTCTAGTTCATCTCCATAATAAGCGACTCTATAAACTCGTGACTCATGATTATTATATTTATAAATACTTGTACCTATCCACCCCTTTCTATTATCTGTAGAACTACTATTTAAACTATTCTCTCTATGTGTACTCCATCTTAAATTGGCTATTCTATTATCAGCCCTATCCCTATTTATGTGGTCTATCATTGGTTTGTTTTCAGGATTAGGTAAAAAATATTGCCCTATTAATCTATGTACATAATGCCATTTTTTTAAATTACCGTTTATAAATGAAACTGCATAATATCCCTGTCTAGTTAATCTTTGCTTTAAATATCCTTTTTTGTATTCTGAATATATATTTCCTAAATTAGATATTTTATATTTTCCTTCATATCCAATAATATCTAAAAATGTCTCATTACTGTTATTTATAATTAAATTGTTATATATCATTTTATATAATATAAATAGATAAAATAAAAAAGTAAAACGCTATATATAATAATATATAGGAATCAAAAGCCAGAAATATTATAAAAATAAAATGGAAGTTTACAGAATTATGTAGGCTGACAAAATCTTTATTTGACCCAGAGTATAACTAACCGGCTAGAAGGAAGGTGACTGAAAAAGATAGTTAGAAATACTAAGGATATATATATATAAGATTTTATTTTTAAATTAAAACTTTATTTTTTTAGATAATATGATATTTAATTTTATAGATAGTTTTTTTTAATATTATCTAAAAAATTAAATTATAATAAATAATTTAAAACTATATTATGAAATATATATAGAAGATGACTAATAATATTAAATGCGAAGTACCATACTGCGAAACAATAGAAAAAGAAACCTCTGAATTTGAACATACTAATATTAGGTGTTTAACATGTAATAAATTTACTTGCTCTGTATGTACTAATAAAATATGGCGTGGTGAATGGCCTGATAGTACATTTTATAAACCTAAAATTATAATACCTGGTGTAATTCATCAAGTTTTTAGTTGTCCATTCTGTAGGGCTTCATTTGATAGGTTACATACTGATTAAATTAAATATAATATTATCTAAAAAATTAAATTATAATAAAACAATTTAAAAATATATCTCTATTATATATATAGAATATGAGTAATGAAATGACTAACGATAATACTACTACTAATCAAAAAGTACATAAAACACCTATTTATACAAGGAAAGCCAATGCGGCTTGGTATCAAAGACAAAAAGCAGACCCCGAAAAATATCAAAAACATTTAGAAGAAAAACGAAAATATATGAAGGAGAGATATGCTAAAATAAAAGCAAAAAAAGAAGAGGAAAGAATTAAAAATTTACAACTTATACCTATCGAGAACTAAAACATTTATAACATTTTTTATATTTTTTATTATAAATAACATTTCCACAAAAAATGTAATTTTCACATAATTCATAATTTTTATTTTTATCTTTATGATTAAAACAATAATCATAATTTTTATTTATATCAATTAAACAAGTACATTTAAACTGTTTGCATTCTTTTTTTCCTTTATCATTTAATTGACAATCATAACATTTTTTTGTTAATCCATACTTTACGATATTATCACAGCCATATTTTTCACATGGTATATATTCTTTATCATCAATGATGGTAATACATTTACGACAATATTTTTTATAAACTTCTTTTTTAGATGAATTAGTTTTTATATTTACTTTCCTACAACAATGTTTATTTTTACAATCCTTTTTAACTATTTTTTTATATTGTTCATGTAATAATTTTAATTGTCCTATTATTTTAATTTGTTCTTCATTAAAATATAAATCTAAATCATTTTTTATATTTGTAATTTCTTTAATACTTTCTATACATGATGAACCAAGAATATAATTACTTTCTTCATTTGATTTATTTTTATATGATAATGTAAAGACATGGTATAATTTATGTCTACCACATATACAATTAACTTCCTTTGTTTCGTCTTTTTGATAATTAAATAAATTACTATTTGATAAAACTATTAAAGGGTCATATTTAAATTTTTTTTCAATATTTTTTAATAATCTATCGAAAAATTTAAATTCATTATCATCATTTATTTGTTTTAATTTATCTATAAATTCATTTGTTTTAGTTATTTTTTCAGTCATATTTAATTAGTTCTATATATAAATAAGAAACATATATTTAAATTATTTTATATATAATATTATTTATATTTTTTTATTTTAATTTAAAAAATACTTTATTCTATATATATATATAATAAATAAAAATGGAGTTTGTAGAACCTGTAGTTAAAAATATTTGTTTGTTGTTAAATCAACTTACATTTACACAATACTTAAAATTATTTGGTGAAAATCCTATTTATAATAATGGGTCTTTAAGTGAACATGATAAGGTTAAAAATCAATATCAAATGATGAAAAGATATACAAAGAAACAAATTAAAAATAATTATAATTTTCAAATTGGTGGCTATGCTATTAATAATAAAGAATATGGTAGACAATATGTAATCGGAGATAGTTTGCAAACATTAAACTCAAAAATACGTGGTGCTTTAGTTTATGGTATAATGTACGATTATGATATTATAGCATGTCATCATTGTATTTTAACCGAAATATGTAAAGATAATAATATTAGTTGTTCTAATTTGTGTAGTTATATTGATAATAGAGAAGATAAATTAAATGATATTTGTATCGAGTATGAAATTGAAAGAGATGAGGCAAAAAATTATTTTATCAAAATTTTATTTGATGAATCATATATTTATAAGATTAATAAAAAACGCATTAAAAATGATTTCTTTTTAACTTTACAGAAAGAAATAAAAGATATACAAAATAAATTTTATGATTTGTATCCTGAAAAGGTAACAAATATTAAAAAGAAAGGTAACAAAAATATTAAAGGACGATTATTATCCTATGTTCTAGCCAGTAAAGAAAATGAGATTTTAGAATATATAATAAATAAATTCAAATGTAATGTAAAAATATTCGATGGTTTTTTATCTACTATACATCATGATGTAAATGAGATAAATAAATATTGTAATGAACAATATAAATATATTAAATGGGCTGAAAAAGATTTGAATACTGATATTTTAGATGAGTTAGAAAATATAGATTTATCAAATAATGTATTATCTTATTGTGGCGATAGTGTTAAAGATGTAGCATTATTTTTGTTACAATTTAAATTTACTAAATTATTTAAATGTTATGATACGTTTTATTTTCATAGTGGCGATGTATGGATTAATAATGAAAAAGAATTGAAAAGATTAATTAAACAACAAACTAGCAATTGTGATTTATATACTGAATCAAAAAAATCATTTATTTGTTTAAATGATAATGTAAAGGGGGTTAATGACCTTTATGAGTTTATAATTAATCATACACCAATTAATAATAATTTATTAAATAACATTTGGGAGAATACAATTAGAAAATTATATTTTAAAAATGGTTATTATGATTTTAAAGATAATAAATTTAAATCAGATAATAGGGATACAACATTTAATATTAATCGTAATCTAAATATGCAAAGTAATAAACAGGTTAGAAAAGAAATTTACGATAGAATTTTATTACCGATTTTTAGTGAAAATACAGATTTAATGAATAGTTGGTTATATGAAATGTCTCAAGTACTAGCGGGACATTATGAAAATAAAAACTGGTATTGCTTAGAAGGATTAAGAAACAGCGGAAAAGGTATTTTAAGTGATTTATTAATTAAATCATTTAATAATTATATTCAAATTACAAATGCAGATAATTTTATATATAAGGAAAGCACTGGGGATAGTGCGAAAGCAAACTCGTTTTTAGTTGATTTTGAATTCGCTAGATTAGTTTTAACGCAAGAAATTAGTTTAAAAGAATCTGGTACGACTTATATCGATGGTAATAAGATTAAAAAATTTTGTAGTGGTGGTGATATGATGGAAGCCCGCAAAAATTACCAAGATGAAAAACGGTTTCGTTTACAATGTGCTTTAATGTTATGTTGTAATGATTTACCAGAGAGAAAACCAGCCGATTGTAATGAGTTTTTAAGACACTATATATTTAATAGTAAATTTGTTAACGAACATGAATGCAAAGATGTACCAGGTATTAAATACTATGAAAAAGATAATACTTTAAAAAGTGATTTTCTTACACGTGAAGAAGTACAAAACGAATTTGTTTTAATTATTATTGAACATTACAATAAACCAGTTAAACCACCAACGCAACCAATTGAAGAACTTGAAGAAGAAAACGATTATAAAAAATTGTTTAGTCTATTTGAATTTACAAAACGAGATAATGATATTATTTTTAATAATGATTTATTTGATTATGTTATTAATAAAAATAAATTACAGTTTACAAAAAGCAAAATAACAAGACTACTAAAAAGCAAAGGAGCCTCTCCAGGTGTTAGCCATAGTAAACGATTTGTTAAAGGCATTGTTATGATTGAATAAAAAAAAATGAGAATCCTAATATATTTTTTTTTTTATATTTTTGTTTTTTCCTAATATATAGAAAACATATTCTTATTTTAAAAGTGTACNTTTTTATAATTTGTGTACTTTTTTTTAAAAGTGTACTTTTTGTGTACCCCCTATAATATTATAATTATTAGTGTATTTTTTTTAAATAGTACAGAAAGTACAGAAAGTACAGAAATTTTGAGTTAAAAGTAAAAAAGTAAAAGTAAAAAAAAAAAATGTAAACTCTTTAGAGAAAAAAAGTTTCTGAGAATCAAAAAAAAGTGTATTTGTGTACTCATGTATTTGTGTACCAGTTGAAAAAAAGAGAAAACGAGTGAAAAAACAGAAAAGTACAGAAATACAGAAAAGTGTACTCAGTACAGAAAAGTGTACTCAGTACAGAAAGTGAACTGAACTTTTTTTATATTATCTAAAAAATTAAAATTTAAAATTTAATCTTCTTCATTTTCTTTAGTTTCTTTCTTCTTTCTGTATAATGCTCGAGCATAAGCGTTCCTACTTCTTATTTTATCTTCATAACGTTTTTTTTCAATATCATTCATTTTTTCTAATTCTTCCTTTGTTTTCTTCTTATAATTCTTATCGTAATATTCTTTAGCAATTTTATTATTTCTTGTTTTTATTTTTTGATATTTATTAAGTAAAACTTCATACATATTATTTAATTCATCATAAGTTGGTTTATCTATGTTAGACATAATTTATAATATAAATATATATATTTTTTTTATATCAAACTAAAAAGGGACTTATAAAATGAATAAATAAAATTACGTTTTGATACTTATATATATAATATAAAATAGTAAACAACATTATTATAAAAAGCAAACAAAAAAATATTAAGCCGTACCAATAATAGCACGTTGGCCAGCCTGCATGATACTGCCTGCATCAATCGCACCAGCACTCACACCAGCACTCGCCACCCGTTCTTGTAATTCATCGCTTTGGGTTTGTTCTTGGGCTTGTAAACTCGCTTCTTGTGCTTCTTCTCTCTTTTTACCTACATATGATGAAATAATACCACCAACTAACAGCCCTACTGAAGCTATCTCGCCTACTGGTCCTAGGAAATCTAAAACACTGGATGCCACACCATCTTGAAGTAAATCGCCTCCGCCATCTTCAGCCACTTTTTTAGCCATATTGGCCGCGTCATTACCTAAATCGCTAAAGTTGCTTAGTTTGCTTTCGACTTGGTCTGCCACATTTTGCTTAACGCTATCTAGTGTACTACTTATACTATTTTGTGCGTCATCTAAACTGCTTTGCATATCACTAATTTTAGTATTTACAGTATCTTGTATACTTGATTGTGGGGCTTCTAAATTTTCAGCATTTTCAGATAGATTGTTTAATCTACTCATATCTTCTTGGCTTGGTTGATAGCCTATGGGGTTCCCCTCTTGTGGTAAATTAGGTTCAAATGCTGGGTTTTGTACCTCATAAGTAGTGGTTCTGCTTCCTAAATCTTCGATATTTGGGCCTGCTTCTTCAGTGGGTTTCGGCTCTGGTATATCTTGCTCGCCTATTCGTTTACTTTCATCGCCAATAATATTTCCAGCCCTAAATGCATCTGTTTCAGGGGCTTCAGATTCTAAACCTGCTGGGGCTTGGCTACTTTCAACGGGTTGAGATTCAACTGGCTCAGATTCAACGGGTTGAGATTGTGCGGCCTGAGGTTCAACGGGTTGAGATTCAACGGGCCCCTGTTCGAGACGATTTAAGCGGTCTAAAGTTTCTTGTGGGTCGGGTTGAGATTGAACAAAATCATTTAATGTATTATCTGCTTCACTTAAATTTTCGGGGGATTCTTCAACATCTCCACTAGTATTTTCTTCTGGTGACGCTTCCTCATTGGCTTTAATATCTGGTTGGTTAGAAGGTGCACTAAAATTAGTAGTTTCATCAAAATCTTCGTTTCCTGGGTCGTTAGCGTCCTCGCCTCTTTGACTAGATTTTGAAGGGTTATTGGCTTGTTCTTGGTTTGCTTGCTCCTCTTGTTCCTCGCTATCTTTCTCTTTTTTATCTTTACCTAATTTTTTATTTTTTTTTAAATTATATAAACGTTTCCCTATCGAATAAGTAGAGCCTATGCCACCAGCCACCAAGGCCGCGTTATTCAAGACCTCACCAACATCGGCGTATTGGTCTTGAACTTGATTGGCTAGGGCTGTGTATTTATCCCCTATTTCTGTTAATGCTTGGCTTTTAAACTCATTTTTAAACCCTTCTATCATAGATTGATTATTATTTAAAGTATCTGAAAACGAATTTAATGTATCAAAATAGTTACTCATTTTATTATTATTATAATATATAAAAATAAATTAATCTTCTTCTTCTTCTTCTTTTTTAATATTTAAAATTTCTTCAAAATTTCTATGACAACTCATATCATTCATAGATAAAAATAGGAAATCAAAAGGCTTTCTTTTTGATTTTTTATAAATATCTATAAACTGGTCCGGCTTTCCATTTGTAAAAATACTTAATTCTTCACTCATTGCCTTTAATTCGGCTGGACTTTGCACACCTGCTACTATGAATCCTGTACTACAGAATCTTAAAATATTGCTTAAAAATTTAAATTGCTGTGTACTTATTATAATAGACAAACGACCTTCATCTCCAGTTTCATTATTTGTTATATGTCTGTATTTTGTACTTAATTCAGTTATTTTATCTACTTTAGAGGTATTTTTTCTAAATTTAACATTTCCTATAATATCATCTAAAATTAATAAATATCTCCCGTTATCTTCGTCGTTTTCAATAATCTCTATTATTTCATCTATTAAGTCATCGCTATAATTTTCAAATGAAAATAAAGCCTCTTTTTCTAAATGTTTGTTTACGGGGTCACTATAAATAGTAGGGCTTATAACTATTATGTGGTCAAAATCTTCTTTATAATGATTTAAAGCAAGATTGTTAATTATGATTGATTTACCCGCTTTTACACGCCCGATTATAGTTAATAAAAAAGGTACATCTAATAAAATATTTTTTTCAATTTTACCTAAATTTGATTCATCAATATTAACAGGGTATATTTTCAGGTCCTTTTTATCATTTTTACAATCGCATTTTGAATTACAATTTTTAGTATGCATTATTATATTTATATAATATAATAATATAAAATGCCTTATCATACCGATAATAAAATACCTAAACCTTCTAAACCTTCTAAAATGTCTAAAATGTCTAACCCCTCTAAAATGAATAGAGATTTAACAGAAAAAGAAAAGAACCTTTTAAAAGAGCATTATAGCACACACAAACACACATCATCCGAAAAATCTAAAATGAGTAAAGAAATTAAAAATGGTAAAGAAATTAAAACAATGGCTGGTATTATAAAAGTACATAAAAAATTATTTGGAAAGTAAATATTTAGATTTAATTAATTCTGTAGCATAATTTTTTAATTTTTCATTATCTAATAAAATATCTCTAGGTATATTCTCAACTTCTTCTTTTAATTTATTGTATTCATCTTCATTTTTAGTTTTTCCTAAAAAGTCATTAACAATATTACTAAATTTATTTATCTTGTCATCTTCATCTTTTTCTCTTTTCTTAGTTCTCAAATTATTTAAATGAGTTATTGCTTTTTCTTGTTCTAATATTTTTATTTTCCTATCTTTCTTTACTTCTTTCTTAATTGCTTTGTTCTCTTTTACTGCTTCCTTTTCTTTTTTTAATATTCCTTTTTTGGCTTCTCTTTTAGCCTTCTGTTTCTCTCTACCCCTGGCTAAGGCATCTAATTGTTTTTGAGTTAATTTTCTTTTTGGTTTATCTTGTTTTTTAATATCTTCAGTTTCTTCAGTTTTAAAAATTGTACTATCAACCATTATTATATTATATATAATATTTTAAATATTAAATAAAAAACTAAAAAAAAATATAATAAATATATAATAATTATAAAATGAATTTTAATTTAATCTCACCAAAAGACAATGGACATAAATATAATATTAGATTTCAAGAAAATATAAAAATACCTAAAAATTCACAGGTTTATTTAAATTATGCATCCTTCACTAGAAACAGTAATATTTATTTCACAAAAGACCAAACTTTAAATTTAACTAATATGGTTTTGGCTCCTTCTCATTTACCAGGCACACCATCAACACAAAATCAACCCTCTACCAAATCAATCACTATCCCCGCAATAAATACAGCAACGGGCAAAAAATCATGGAAATTTGAAGAACTATTGGAATTTATAGCCGATACTATTGATAATGATATAATTGGCGGAAATGGTAATAAATTAGATTTATATAAAGGTATTGATTTAACTGATATTGGTAATATTTCTGAGTTTTTAGGTGATGATAATAGTATATTAGGTTTAAAATACGACCCTAATGAATTAGCATCAGAAGAATTTACAATAGATACGAATAACGCAAGAAATGCTGATTCCGGGGCGGGTGTACCTCATGAAGGGGTTTATTTTAAAAACAGCGCCACAGGTGTCGGGAATGCTAAGGGTTATGATTCATACGCTTTAAGTACAACACATTTTAACCATTATAAGAGTAACGCATTCAATAGGGGTTCTGTTATTCATTTTGCTACTAATATACAACACGACCAACAAGCGGGAGGTATATTTTTAGGTTTATATAGTAAAGAATATATTGATATTGGCACTAATTGGGTTAATAGAACTGGGGGAACTGGCGCTACTACACCATCTGGGGCTACTAATAATCCTGTAGTTTTTAGGAATGCAAATGAAATAGCAAGTGGTAACGCTGATTTTCCAGTAGCCACCCCAGGTGCATTTTTGTCAGTCGAAATAACACCAACTACCACCGTTTCAGGTCAAAATAGACAACAGGGGACGCAGGATTTAAATAGCAAAATAATATTAAGGTTAGCCTATCAGGGCAATACTCATAAATTCCCTCGAACATGGCCTGATATAAATCAAAATATACAAAATATGAGAATTCTACACGTTGAAGATATTGACGCTACTGAGGCGTTACATAATATTCATTGTCAATTAGAGTTATACGTAGATATTTTAAATGGTGAGCAACATTTTAATAATAATCAACGAAAAGTATTTTTTAGATTATATAAATCATCAGATGCAATTACATCAGGTGTAGGAACTCTAATTTATGATAGTAAAGATAATAACGAATTTTTCCCTGAGGCTTTTTTTAGCGGTTTGGCTGTAACTGGCTCAGACACTGAGAAAGGTAATATATTAAATAGTCAAATACCATTTAATATAATGTGTTCAGCACAGGCACTTAATGAGGGTTTTAGATATGTTGATTTTCCTCAAATTGATAAAACAAGCGTAGGATACGATGCAGACCCGATATCAATTTTAAAACAATACAAAATAAACGCAACTGATGAATTAAGTTATGTTTTAGGTGTAGCCAGTTCAAATAATATATTTCCATGTTGGACTAAAGATTTTAACGGGGGCTTAATAGTGAAAGATGATACAGACCAATGGCAGAACGAGTCTTATTCAGTATATATCAATAATTTACCAATTAAAAATTATAAAAATAATGAAAATGTAAATAACGGCGGATTTTCTAAAGCTATTATTGCTAATATTCCCGCTCCTTTTCAATATGTTTCAGTCGATGAAACTACTGACGGTGAGGAATTAACAACTGGTATATATCAACCATCTCAAAGAGTAACGCACCAATTAAATAATCAAGAAATGAATATCAATAATTTTGATGTAGAGATAAGACATTTAAAAGATGATATTATAGCAGACCAAATTAAAAACTCTAATATATCATTTACTATAATATAAATAGTAATTATTTAATAAATATATCTTTTTTATCCTTTTTTTTATTTTCTTTTATTTTACTATCTTTAATAACTAGATTATAGTTTTTAATAACTGATTTATTATTATTTAATTTAATTTTTTGTATTTGTGTTTTTATATTGTTTTTTTGCATTTTAAAAAAAATATTATATTACTTTATAATAATAAAAAAAAAATGTCTATTAACAATTTAGTTGATTATTCTATTAATGATACTGCTGATATTTTAGATATTAGAACTGAAAAAATTGAACCTATAAGTTCTTCAGCCCTAGTATATAAATTTAGAATTGATAACGTTGGCTATTTAGATGAGAATTCTATGCTTGTTTTTAAATGTAATAAATCTAGCACAGCAACTGGAGGTCATAGATTACGCGTCAATGCATGGAACGGTGGCCTTGGTGGCGTCAAACGCTGTACATTTAGCGTAGGTGATTTTATTGTTAATGATTTTGATGAATTAAATAGAATTAGTACCTTAGAAAATTTGAATGTTCCACCTGGTAGACGCAATGAATTTTGGAGTCATTATATTCAAAATCATCTCGAGGTAGAGCCAGCCGAGGCGGCCGAAACTGAGCAGACTGGAGCGGCTCAAGGTGGTGCAGGCTCAATAGTCTCATCAGTTTTAAACGGTAGTTTATATGGTGACGTAACTAATAACTTAGCAGGCGCCGCCCCTCAAACTTTCTCAATACAAACTGATTCAACTAAAAACGAAAAAATTGGTATTCCCCTAGGTTGGATTATTCCAGCCCTTAAAGGTCGACAATTCCCGTTATTTTTATTTCAAGATTATAGAGTGCATATAGAAGTTGAATTTCATGGTGCTTCAAAATATGTAAATAACTTTTCTCAAGCCCCTGGGGCTGGTTTAAATAACAGTCATTTGGCCGCCGTCGACTCTGATGTCGATATCGCTGAAGTCAATCTTCTCATTGACTATATTTTACCACCACCAGATTTTATGAATAAAGATAGAGAAAGCACAATGAAAGAAGGAGGCTACAGAATTGAATTTCCTAATTATTCAGTGGTAAAAAAGACTTTACCCGCTGAAACAACCGCTAGAAATTTACAAGAGGTAGAGCATAGATTAGGCCAGAATGGTAAAGAATTACATAAGATTTACCAATTTAAATCAAGGTCAGGGGCTACACTTAATAAACGTATATTTTTAGACCAACAAATTAATGGCGTTAATGAAGAAGAATACAACCTCGTTGTTAATGGTAATGAAATTTACCCTCAATACGTATGGAATAACGCCTCTCAATATCATCAAATGACATTAGCATTAGATAAAGAATTATACGTAGCCAGACCATTATATTATAGTGATGATAACACATTATTTTCTCAATTAACTACTAAAAACACAGGATTACAAGCCGTTTTTAAGCCTTTAGCCTGTGATATGAGAAACGGGAATCCTGGCGTCGTAGGGGCTGGTACTAAAATTGATAATCATCCTATTGTATTCAAATACAGAAGAAGACCACGCGACTCTGGTACTAGTTGTGATGACCAAAAAGTAGGTATGGATATTGAATATCATTGCATCTCATCTCGTGTTATGAATGTACAAAGCGGCTTAAACGGAAAAGGAACTCAAATTTTAATTACAGAATAATTAAAAAAACAAAAATTAATTAATAATAAAAAAAAATATGTTTTATAAATATAATAAAATAAAATATGCCTTTTAATAAACAATATTTTGAAATATTACCAATTAATGACCAATCCACCTCAGCACCTGCAGATAATCAGGTAAACGGCGGATTTTCATTCAACGGTCAACCAACTATTAAATTTAGTATTCCCGCCAGTGAAAGATTACTGGAAAGCAAAGCCTTAGTTTTAAGCGGCCAAATCATTTACACTCAATCAGATTCTAACGCAGTTTTTAGTGATTTAACTAATATTGATAATAATAATGGTGCTAATCTTGCAAAAGTAACTGGTACAAATCACTCAGTTTGGGGTGGTGTACATAATATTATTGATAAATTAGTAATTTCATCTAAAAAAAGCAATACAGAATTAAATCACACTAATAATTATGGTTTATACGCATCATTAAGACAAGGTTTAAGAAATAACGAAAAGGATTATTTAGAAGTTCCACTTAATCGTAGTCTCGCTAGCGGTTCTAATGCTGATTTTGTAAATAGACGTATGAATTTAGTTGCTCAGGTGGCTGATGCTGGTTTATCATCTAATGGTGGTTCTAATAATAAAGTAGTGGGCCAACAATTCAGTATTAAATTAGATGACTCATTATTACAATCTCAAAATATTCATCTAGGTAATAATTTTGCTAATGGTTTAATGATTACAATACACCTCAAATCTGATGCCTCTTATTTTCATCAACGATTTAGAAGCGTCGACGTAGCACAGCAGACTGGGTCTGATATTTCTAAATCAAAATACATATTAAAAAATCTCAGATTAGAAGGGCGTTACATAAACCCTATGCCTCAAGAATTAAAACAATATAGCGCAAATATGCCTCTTAATTCAAGATTGAATTTAATAAATGATATTAGTGCTGATGAGGCCTCTAACTATTACAGTCCAAATTTAAGAGCCGTTAGTGCTATAGCAAACGTAGGATTAGACGAAGACCAGCAGAATAATTTATCATTTCAAGAAACTAATTATCGCCATCTCGTAGGCTCTCGTGCTTATACTCAGTCAAAAGATAATTTACGATACCCTGCAGATTATGAAACCAAATTTGTACCTAATTTTAAATCAGCAGTCGATAACGGCGTAGCTGGCTTAAATCCTTCTGTTCTCGCAAATCCTATTTGTTCTCTAGGAGACGCTGAGGTTCGCAAGCAGTTCGAGAAATCTATGCTAAATGGAAAAGAGCCTATGCATTCAAGTTCTACTTTATTATTAACAAACGCCTCATTACAAGAAGATTACGACCCGACCGCATCTGGAACTGATGGCGTAGGAAATAACAATAAAGCCGATTTAGTAGGAATCGGCGCTGATTACACTTTAAGCGTAGGTGCTGTTCAAATGTATAGCGGAAATGATTATGCTTTAGCCACTAAATCAGGAATTAAGACAAATGACAATAATTTACCAGCCTCTAGAAATAATAAAGCAGTTCTTCTTCAATCATTCGTTAAGCATATGGAAGTATTAAATTTAAATTCACTTCAAAAATCATCCTAGATTATTTTTATTTTTTTTTTTATTACTATCTAGAAAATTAAATTTTTTTTATCATTATCTAAAAATTTAAATCATATAAATAAAAATATATTTATTCATAAATAGAAATTGCGGATTCATAGTAAAAAAGGTTTTTTATATAATATCAAATAGTTTTTAATAATATATACCAAAACCTAAGGAATATTACAAGAAAACCTAACAAAAAAAGCGGTTATAATACGGATATTAGGTAAAATAGGTTATTTAATCCCTGTTAATTACTTATATAACTATTTAAAGAGTTATCTAAAAATTTTTAGATAACTCTTTAAATAGTTATATATGTATAATATAAGCCTATTTTACTATAAATCCGTAATTACTTATATATAACAGATAAATAATTACCTATTTTACTATAAATCCGTATTCCATTATCTATATATACATAACAAACACAAATATAAACAAATATATTTATTTTAATATAAACAAATTAAAAAATACAAAAAACCTTTTTTACTATAAATCCGCAATTTTAATTTTTATTATTATTTTTTTTGTGCTGGCCTTATTTGAGGTATTGGAATATCTAATTTTAAAATTACGCTTGAGTTAGGGTCTAAACTAGGATTTGTTAAATCAGGGTTTAAAACTTTTATTTTTATACTATTAATATTTTTTGCTTGGCTTACTGTTTGCGTTATTTCAGATTGTGTAGCTATAAAATCTTGATTAGATAAACTTGATTTAGGAACTACACCTAAAAGACTCAAAGGAGAACCACTTTTAACAATATCACTATATTCATCAATTATATCACTCGTTATTAAATAATAACCCCTTGTACTTAATGTAGGCAATGATATTGCAGTTATCGACTGAGGCTCAGATTCTACCGCTAACATTGTACATTGAGATAAAAACGAACCGTTATAACTCCCTATATTTACAGCGTTATTACCGTCAGGGCCACGGCTTCCACTAGGGTCTGATAAAATTAAAGCGCTATCGAATAAATCAAATACTTCTACATCACCAGAATTTATACTCGTTGTGGCCTGTTTTGAACTTACTATATGCGAATTATTAATTTGTGCACTTATATCTTGTATTATAGTTTTATCTGGCAGGTTATTAGTAGTTGACCCCCCTAAATTCGTGCTTGTTGGCTGGTCATAAAAAGAAATATCCTCAAAATATGAACTGTCATTTAATTGCTCATAACTAAACCCTAAACGACTCCATAACGTTTTAGACCACGCTTTTTTAGCCTCATCAGTTGTTTTAAAAAAATCTTTAAAAGTCATAAACTTAGAAGCGTTATTAGATACTGTATTATCGAATTTACTCTCAGATATGGCTGTTTTATATCCCCAGTTATGCACAATTATACCACCACGTCTAGATAATGGTTTCTGTAAAGCACTTTTAAATTTTCTTATTTTATCAGCATTACTTGCTAAGGCTTCACCGATATCAGTTAAAGCCTGACCGTTTAATTTTCTTAAATGAAAGCCTATTTTCCCCTTTAATTCCTGTAAATTATAATATTGGTCAATTGAAGGGAATCTATAATCAGTATGTAAGTTAGAAATTTCAAATGCACTTTTTTCTGAGTTAAAACTTATATTTAAATTATCAGCCCCAATAAATCTTCCATAACTAAAAACTCTATATTGAGAATCATCACCATGTAAAACGCCCGTTGTGAACGTTTTTCTAGGTGTCCTAGCATACTTAGAATTTGATAAATTACCCGTCCAAACTGGAATATTAGAGGAGTCATTATTATTTTTAACATCATCAATAATAGTTTTATGTAATGATGGTTGAATAAAGAGATTTCCCCCCGCAGGGTCTGTAATAGTAGCACTATTGATAGTATCAACCACGTCTATACGTACAAGTGTACTATTATTATTTTTACTTATAAATGTTTCGTCAAATTCTTTACTTTTAAATTGCTGTTCAATTTCATTTTTTGGTACTAAGCCATCTTGATTATTATTGATATTATTAGTAATAATATCTGCTATCTGACTTATCCCATATATTCCCCTTGGAATTTTAACTCGAGATGTACCTATTTTTGGACTAATTGTTTTTGATACGGTGTTGAAATCATATAAAATAAGAGGTTCTTCACTTCTACCATTAACGGCTACGTTCGATAGGCGATTTATCATATCAACTGGTGCTGCATTTGTTAAATCACTTAAATTAATTTCAAAAAATGCATGTTGAAAAGGGTAAGACGTGGCGGATTCCTCTATTCTTGGTACGATATCTGGCCCTTCAACTGAATAATAAAAATAGTTAATTTCTTCGTCTATATCATTTTCTAGCTCTATACTTTGACCTGTTACGCCCTTTTGGTTAATAAATGAATTTTGTAAGGATATTTGCGTACCAGTTGGCAAATATAATTCTTGTTTTAATTCTGTCGTCCATTGGCTGTTATCTTCGTTTTTTATATTACTGTTTGTTTTATTACAATCTAAATATACAGTTTTAAACATTCTTATTTAATAAAATCAAATATTTTTTATATAAATAAAATAAGAAAATATATTTAATAAATTAGTTAATAACAACTAAACCNNCACTAGATACGTTAACTATTTTTTTACTAAAGCAATAAGTATTTATTTTAAAATTATTACTTCTTGTTGTTGAATATCTTGTTCTAAGTTGAGCTTCAGAATCTTTTAAATTATATACATATTGTCCTCTGCTTAGTTCTCTTGCTACTAAATAAGTGTTAGAGTAATCGGCTAAATTACCGCTTATCGCTGAACCAAGATTGACGCAATTTTTATTAATGGCGCGCCACGCTTTCACCACTTCGTTTTGGTTTTGTATTTTGTCTTGTCCTCTATTTGGATTATAAGCCTTAAGGGGGTATAATTTATTATTAATAAAATATTGAATGCTATTTAATTTAGCCTCGGCTGGAGATTCACCACAGTAATAAGAATCAATAAATGCATCGTTCTCGCTTGCTGTGTCGACCATCATAGAAAATAGAGCCTTTCCACGGCTAGCAATGCTAGTTATTTCCGTTTGATGTGAAAGAGATGAGAGGGGGAGATTATCGAGGAATAAATCATAACTCATAAATTCATAGTTTGAGTCTTTAATTAATGCTTTTGGATTAGAGGGAATAATTTGAGCGAGTCTTAACTCAGTATTATGCACTTTATAATTTGGAACTGGAGCGGAGGCAACTTTCATTTTTACACCACCAGCCAATGTGGCTAATGCTGAGCCTGCTTTTACTAAAACTAAGGTCATTTTTTTAGTGCTTGTGCTATAAGATATACTTGATATAGTTGCGTCGACAGTAGCGGGATTTGAACCATCCGCGAGTGTAATCGTGCCACCACTTAATTGAACACTCATAGCCGTTGAGAGAGCAAATGAGTTGATATCTAAGGCGGTGTCATTTGTTACAACGGCACTCCCACCTACAGCGCCGTTTGCTAAAATATAACCATCAGTTACAGGATTTACAGTACCAGCAGTTATCAAAGAGGCAAAAGAGCGCTTTATGCATCTATCAGCATCAGCGAGGGTAATTTCGATTCTGAGCCCCCCCATTAACATAACTGGAACTAATTTTTCAGATACCTCCCAATGTTGAAAAACACCACTCATAAGAGGTAAGCAATAACGCCTTCTCATAAATTTAGGAATACCAGCGGTTGTAATTGGTGATAACATTGAGTTATTGATATTTGAGGCAAAATTAGGGAATTTAGAACGTGTAACCGCTCCTGTTCCTATATTTTCAGCATTTTCATAAGCGAAGCATTTATCAGAAACCCCTTCTTTATTTACAAGTTGAGTTTTATCACTGTATAAATATTGATTTTCAATTGATTTCCACTGATTATAATTGGAAAGTGATTCGAGTAGGCTCCCGTTATTTAAACTATAAATATCCATACGTTGAATTAGGCCATTTGCGCCCGCTCTTACATCCCAATTCATAATATGACCTCCTGGAGTTTGATTTGAGACATCAATAACTAAATAACAATCTTTACCCTTAACGAATCCTATATCAGGTTGAACCTCAAAAATAATTTTATTTGAGGGGTTAAATTCATTTCCATTTAATGGAAGAACAGAAAAATATTTAGAATTTGCACTAACAGATTGAGACATTTTTTATTTATTATAATTATAATATATTTTATTTTTTAAATTTTAAAAAAAACTAACAATTTTATTTATATCTATATAAATAATAAATTATGTTTCCACATTCTATTTTAAGTCAAAAATTAAGTAATAGGGCTTTTGTATTTCCTAGCAATGGTTATCATAGTGGCGAAGAGTTTGTTTTAGAATTTAATAGCATTACTTTTAGTTTACATTCTGATAAAAATGGCTCAATTGAAGTTTTAACAACTAATTTTAATAATAATGCATATACATCTCAATATAAATTTGATTTTGTGGCTAATGTAGAATTATGTAAAACTATATCTGTTAATGGTAGATTATGCAAATTTCATGTAAGAAATAGCGATTCTAGTCAAGGTTTAATAACAGTACAAACAATATTAAAATATAATAATCATATCCCCCTTAATCCATTTAATAATAATAGTAAAATCGATGATATCAGTATTTTATCGAGGCCAGTATCTACTTTAAATATAGATAGTCTTTATGGTACGTCTCATATTGAAAATTTACATATTCAAGGGATAAAAGATAGCATTACAACTGGTCGTACAGATGTTATAAGCCCTAAAAATGGAAATATAATAGGGTTAAGCGGAAATCAAGCTTTAGAAATTGTATCCACCAATTCTAATGATGATATAGCGGGAAACGCAGCCAAAAAAATTTTAGTTAGTGGTATTCAAATTGATGGTGGATTATATAAAGAAAAATCTGAAACTGTAGACATGGACGGAACAACGCCTAAAGTTTTAACCCATTCTTATGCACATGTTAATAAATTAGAGGTTGTTGAGGCTGGCGCTTTTCGAGATAATCAAGGCGATATAACATTAAGATTAAGTGGAGGCAGTGATTATCATAGCTTTATAAAGGCAGGCGATTGTGAGAGCAAAATTTTATGGTTTCAATTACCTTATAATAAAGACTATTTAATTGAAAAATTACATATTAGTTCTTATAGTCAACATGTAGCGGAAATTATAGTAAGAATATTTAATAATAATTCTTCTAAAAATACAATAAAAGTTTATACCCGTTTTAATGTATTCGATACAGATATAACCATTCCTATTAATTTAAGATTAAAAGGCAGTGAAGGTGAAGCAATCCAAATATTAGTTAAAGAAACTGAGACAATAACGCTAAATAGTATTAATACATTTAAGTGTGATTTACATGGATATTTAATTGAAAATACTAAATTTATATTATAATTTATGTTTTTTAGTTAATTATCTTATATATTTAGTAGATGTGTTTTTTAGGTTTAGGTCATTGTAAATGTTGTATATGTTTAAATAAAAAGAAGATTGAAGAACAAGATAACGAAATTAAAGAAAAAATCAAACAATTACAAATATTAGAAGATACAATAAAGAGATTAGAAGAAATTAAAAATATAGATTCACCTAAAAGTAAATTAATTTTATAGATATTAATTATATCTTATTATATTAAATGTTATATTGTAAACTTTGCGAAGAAGAAATAGTCATTTTACATAGTCTATGTGAATCCTGTCGAAAAATTAAACATTACATGAATATTTATACAAAGCCTCGAATAATTGAAATTTTAGATAATATCTTAAGCAGAGATATTCAAAAGCAAAATAATAAAATAAAAGCGGAAATAACTCAAGAAATAAGGGGAAAAGAGAAAACAATTACTAATTTAAATGATTCATCCTATTATCCACCTCCTACAGATGAAGAATTAAAAAAAGCAAAAAAAGCACTAAAAAATAATTAGGTTTATATTTTTCAAATTATTTTCTATATTATATTATAAACATGGATAAGTTTTTAGATGAATATATTAGAATTAACGGCTCTAAATCTATAAGAACACGGCAAACAATGAACGAGAATATTAATAGAATTATGAAAGTTTTGAAGGTTGATAAATTTGAACAAATAACAGTTAAAAAACTAAAAAACATAGAAATGTTTATTGATAAATTATTAGAAGATTATAGTTTAAATACGGCTATCGGAACGTTAACAGGTGTTTTAAGATTAATTGAAATAGAATTTAAGGATAATGATTTAAAAGAAGCCTATAGGGAAATATTAAACGAATTAGTTGAAGAAAGATTAAATATACAAAATGAACAATTAACAACACCTAAGGAGAAAGAAAATTGGATAGATTACCCTGAATTAAAAGAACAATACACTTTAATAGCACAAGATATAATTAAAAGAAAAAAAATTGCATGGTCAAATATACGTAATTTAATGATATTAGGTTTATTCGTATTACAGCCACCCGCTAGGATTGGTAATTATTTGAATATGAGAGTTAAATTTATAGATGATTTAAAAACTAAAAAATTATCATCACTAAATAAAAATAATAATTATATTGTTATTGATGAAAATGATGATACGGTTAGTTTAGTATATAATAAATATAAAACTGCAAAAACAAGTGGAAGACAAATATATAAAGTAGAAAATGATTTATTAAAAAAAATAATTATGAGATATCTTGAAGATTGGAAAAATAAAAAAAGAAATGTAAAAAAATTTTTTTTAATAACTAATCAAGGNAATGAAGAAATGAGCCAGCCAGCGGTATCAAATAGTTTAAAAAAATATAGTAGTAAAAATTTAGGGAATGAATTAAGCCAAAATACACTAAGACATATTTTTTTAACTGATTTTATGAATAAACCACGTACAATAAAAGAAAAACAAGAAATATTACAAAGAGTAGGCCAGA
>JGI24006J15134_10000609_pt1 | contig 21925 bp, 25 predicted proteins | sample LinPmetageLP53_FD_15134 | JGI IMG/M metagenome (IMG submission 15134)
TTAGAGGAACCTTGGGAACGCCTTTGTCTTTCTTAGCTTCATCCATGGCCAGCTTTCCAAGCATGTAGGCAGCGCCGCCGCCAAGTGCTAGCTTTCCTAGATCGCCTTTCCCGCCTAAGCCAAGCAGACCAAGAATTCCGCCTCCTTCACCTTCTCCGCCTCCACCAAGAAATGTGTTTTTCAACCAAGGCAAAACTTTTCCGCCTAAAGGACCAGTTGCTGCTCCTTGGCCTGTCCCAGCAGACGGATCTATTCCAAGATGCTCTAACCAAGCATCAGGGCCGGAAATTGCTATGTCTTCTTCAGTAACTCCTGCATCAAGCAGCGCTTGTATTTTTTGTTGTTCACTGGCAGCGCCTCCACCTTGCTGTTGGCCTCCACCTTGCTGTTGGCCTCCACCTTGCTGTTGGCCTCCACCTCTCAAAAATCGGTTTAAAACATCACCCTGATCAGCGCCATAAAACTCTGATCCCGGCTTCCCAAACATTCCTCCGCCAGTCAGACTAAATCCTCCAGCAAAAGGTTTTGTAAAACTTCCAGCAGAAGCACCACCCGCAATCGGAGATATTCCGGGAATTCCTAAACCAGCAATGCCTCTCAATCCTGATGAAGCAAAACCGCCAATTGTGTCTGCAACACCTTCTAAGCCAATTGCACCAGCCGCTTTGCCAGCCAAGCCTCCAATGCCGCCAAGTGCTGAACCGATTGCCGTGCCGACTCCGGGGAAGACGGTTGCAGCTGCGGCGATGTAAGGAGCAGCCTTTTTAAGAAACTTGCCGACTTTTTTAAATCCTCCAAACTCCTCTAATCCAGTAACAGGGTTCAGGCTGGCAATACCAACACCCACCACATAACGCTCAGGATCTAGCTCAAGCTGGTTAAATCGATCTTCAACCACGGATTCAAATTGAGCGTCCTCAAACATTTCTGGCGGCAGAACAACTTCACCGGGGCGCAAATGCGCCAAAGCCGTGTCTTCTCCGCGTCCTTCTGCTGCAATCATTTGAGCTTCTTGGCCCATCGGCGCGTTAGCTACGCCCATGATATTTTCGCTAGCGATTGCGAACATTTCCTGTTCTTCTGGATCTTCAGACTGCATTTGCTCTGACATCATCCCGTTAATTGCTTCTTCGAGAGCAATGTTTTGGCCTGCCTGAATCATCATCTCAGGATCAGGCTCTGCCTCCATCATCATCTGCTCGACTCCGCCACCTTCTTGAAAGTTTTGAGTTAATACGTCTGCGCCTGTAGCAACAGATCCTTGACCTGTATCTCTACCTTTAGCAGCCATTTCAGCTTCAAACCTGTTAATTAAATCTTGGCTTGTAGGCGCATCTTGTGGGCCTCGATACAAATTTCCCGATTCAGGTGAAAATGGCTCAGTTCCAGATGCCATTTCTGACATCGAAGACACCCTATAATCTCTTGGATCTTGTGCAAGAGTATTTTCGCTTTGACTCATCTGGCCAAATCTTTTCATCAATTCTGATGCAGCAAAATTTAACCCGTTCTGCCTAGCCTCATAATCAAATATGGCTTTTGCTTCTTCCATGTTTTCTGCTGGAAGACCAATTTGTTTCACCACTTCTCTAAATACCGTTAAAGATTGATTGCTTTCATTCGGACCTTGAGCGCTGTCAGTCACCATGTAATCTACAGTTTTGCCGTCGCCATACGGGGCAAACCTAGACAAGCTTTGAGAAATATCATCAATTGATTGTCCAACATCCATAGTCGGGGAAAGAGGCGTGACAGGTTGTGTTTCGGGTAAAAAAGAACCCCTGCCACCACCTGTAAAGTTATCTATTCGAGATTGTAATTGTGGTGAGATGGCCATATTTTTCTCAACTTATAGTGACTGTCACTGAACCGATTCCAAAAGTTGCTCCCAAACCTGTAGGATAGGTTTGATGTTCGTACAAATTTCTGAACACATTTCCGTCAAAAGCCTGATGAACCTCGACTGTTGAATTAAATATTATAGCACCAGTCGCAAATTGTAACGTAGAAATTTCATCTGCGTTAAAAGCTGGGGTTTTGTCAATATCGGCTGACCCAAGGTTGATTTCAAGTATGCGAACCAGCCGATTAAATGTGTCAGTAGAAACCGATTCGCCATCCGAAAGCGGCAACCGTGTTTCAAGAATCTTTGACAATGATCATCTCCGACCAGAAGGTTGGACATCAATCCTTGTGTTTCCAAGTCGCCACTTGTAACCCTTTGCGTTTTCAGAGGTATTGTCATCGTCAGACTCGAACCTCAACACCATCTGTCTTGTTCTGGTTCTCAGGCTTGCAAAATTAGTTGAAGAGGTTATCTGGTTTGTTGACTCAGTGGACAAACTGTCAGAATTGTAATCTCTTTTTTTAACAACAATATTGATTGCCGGCGTGTTTGAAACACCAGCGCTGGTTGCAAACTTAATGTCTGGGATCATCTTCTTAACAAACATGAAGTTTTCGCCATCACCAAGGTCAATGTCAGCCGACTCAATAAAAACATTTTCCATCGCGCTTGAATCGTTGTTAAAACCTTTTTCGTGGACGTAAATATATCCAGCAGAAGACGTGCCTCCGCCAGCCCTTGGCTTGTCTTCGATTCCCGAATCCAACCACCCGTGCCTAACGAGTGACCCAATGCTCCAAGCTTGATCTTCATAGTTATACATCGCGTATCGAGATATTTCTTCTGTGTCATCTTCAAGAGAAACGTACCAAAACCACACTTCTGAGTTTTCAGCATTCAAAGAAACAAAACATTTAAAAGCTTGACTAAGATTCAGGTCAGAAAAAACGTAATCCTGAACACTGCACGGCAATCGTTTGACCGAACCATTGTAGAAATAGAACCCGTTTTTGCTCATGAAGAAAACGCCAACAGGGCTGTTGACTGCTGCCTTTGGAGAAACCAACCCAGCCCCTTCGTTGATCAAATTTACTGCAAACGTCAAAGGAGGCCCGATAAATGTCATCGAGTACAAGCTTGTATCGGTCCAGATCAAAGTTTCTTGTCTAGATTTCAATCCTCCAATAATTAGCGAGCCAGAAGACAACCGTACTGATCCGGCTGAGTTTGTTGTGGTAGGGTTGAAGTCCAGCTCGTTTTCAAAGTCGCTAAACGCGATAAACATCGGATCAATAACCGTGGTTCTATCTCCACTTGAATCAAGGGGGTCTGCGCCCAAAACAATCAGGTGACGATCAACCTCACTCGTAATCACTTGTAGTCCAAGGGTTGGGACTTTGCTTGCTCCAGATACACCAGAAAGCTCTAACGCTCTAACAGAAATTCCATTGTTCTCGACCCATCGATAAATGCCTCCGCCTCGCGGATTGACAATTAAGTTTTCACCGTAATTGTCGTGAGTCCACAAACGGAGTTGGCCTGATGCGCTGATTGAGGAAGCTGAGCCAAATGTTGAGTTGCCCCAAGTGTTAACGCCCCAGCCAGTCGATGGCACATAAACGTCAAGACCTACATTTATCTGATATGCTCCAACAACATTGGAACCACCGTTACCACTGTCACTAGCATTTGCAGTGACCGTGTCTCCAGACGTGTCTTTTGCCGTTACCGTGTAAGTGTTTGCGCCAGTCACCAAAAGGATTTGATATTCTTGATTGAGGACCGCAGCCGTGACCAATCCTCCAAGAGAGGCGGCTCCAGAAAAAGTAACAAAATCATTTGTGACTGCGCCATGACTTGCGTCAGTTATGGTTACGGTTGAAGAACCGTTGGTTGCAGCAAAGACTACGTCACCAGCAGAAGTAGTAACCCTCAAAGGAGTTACGTCGTTATATTTTTCACCCTCTTCAACATAATATTTAACGGTTGTTCCGATACCTAGATATCGAGTTCCGCCCAAAGAAATCCAGCTATGAAGCGCTCTTGCTAAACCTAAAAAGGTAGAGGTGGTGAGAGCGAGCCATCCGCCTATTTTTTCTGGACGGCCCTTTCGGAAACGAATAAGGTTCCCGTCCGACCACCCATTTTCATTGGAGTAGTCGGTTTCTTCCTTGTTGATTCCGGGTTTGAAATTAAACGTAGTAAGTGGCATAGAAAAATTCTACCACAAAAGATTAAATTTTAAGCTAAACGAATAATTGCAGCCGTGGCATTTGCCGCAGGGAAAACAATCGTAAAGTTACCAGCTGTGCTGGTTTTGTCTCCACCAAAATCGATTGCACAAACAGCAGGGTCTCCGCTAGCCACTTCGTTAAAAATTAACGCACCTCGTGCGGTTACGGTTGCTGTTCCAAATGTCAAATCAGCCATATCTACAAGCGCTGTAGTTCCTGAAGCAACTGGAGTCACAGTAGTTAAAAACCCACCTTTCGCTGTGTAATTTGTGCCGCTCACCTCATTAGATGAAGTATAAGCCGTTGTAGCCGCGCCCAAGCTGGCAGAGCTTGTATATAGCGCAAGCTTAAATTGGTCGTCATCAGCAGTAAAATTATGAACTCCTTTTAAAAGCTCTACTTTAAAACTGGTTGCAATCGCAGAGGTTATAGCCACATCAAAGCTCCTTAATTATTTTAGCCATGTCATGGTGACCCTGACTTGTTAATAAGTTTACCATGGTTGTTCTGTCAGAGGTAATGGCGTTTTTCAACCCATTTAAAACAATTTGATAAATATAAGTTTGAAAAGCTTCTGCCTGTTGCCGAACATGCGGAGCTGCGTTTTCGGAAATCGAACAAATCTTCTTGGTGATTTGTTCAGCCCAGAACTCTGGGTCATGACCCTTGTTCTCAGTGGTTACAACCATGACATCACCTAGCTCCAAGAAAGAGTTTTCCGTCACCTCATCCCCTCCACGGCTCTGGCGGCTTTAATTCTTCTTCTTGCAGTTCATTTTCAACCATCTCAGACTTGTTGCACACAACCCAGTTTTCGTCATTTGGCACAGCCACCATTGGATCTGCAAGACGGTGAAACCCATAAATTCTTTGGTCTAACGGAACATTGTTGTCCAGTATAGATGATTTCCCAGAGCAACCAATGTGAATTCCTTTGTCCATGCACTTTGAAATCCAAAACTCAACGCAGGCACGCCCCGCTTCTGCAAAATGAATGTTGTTCTGATAACTAAAATCAACTCCAAATAAATCAATGCGCGAAACTTTGTTCCAATAGGCGAAAGCAATTGTCATGGGTATTGTGTTGTTGAGGTAAGCGCACTTGGTTGATTGAATGACTTCTTTGACAGGATAAACGACAGCAGAAGGCGCCCTTATATCTAATTCGCACGTGTAACAAGGAATTTCTAGGGTAGGCAATATTTGTTGCATGACATCGGTTTGGGCGCCAGCGTCATCAGTGTCAAAAAACCGGCTGGCAGGATCAAGCATGAACATCCGGTCTGATTTGTAGACGGAGGCAGCAGAGTTGATGGTCCAAACCTCGTCCCATTTCAGCGAGTTTTCCCGACCAAGCGCGTAATCTATTTGTGAGTTACCGAGCGCCACAATCGCTATGTGGGCGCCTTCAAGCGACTTGATGGGGTCCACTAACTTACTCCAGTGCGGAGTAAATCATAACGATACTCGTCCCTCGTCTCTCGACCTTCTGAAATGTTTTTCATTCTCGCAATTGCTTCTTTAAATCGCGCTTCAAAATTACCAACCACATCTGGAGTTTCTTTCAAAAAGATTGAAGCTTCAGTCAAAGATCCGTAAAGAAGAGCGTCAGGATAGTCGGTTGATAAAAAAGTTGTTCCGCCATCTGCGCCAGAAGTCAAAGATGCCGGCTTGTAAAGGTAGTGAAGCTCAACAGTGTAAGCAGAATCTGGCACAGGCGCAAGTTCAAAAGCAGAGTCATCAAACAGTGAGTAATATTTTGGCAACCCAGTGGTTGCAGTCGATGGCGCATATTCTTTTATAAATGATGAATGCTTAAAATCCAAATAGTAATAAACATTACTTGAAATTACCGCAACGCTGAAAGGTGCATAAAAATCACTTGGAGTCGCTAGAAACCGATTACTTGCTGTCAAGGTGCCTTGCACATTTTTTCTTTGCTCTGGCAGCTGAACTAATTTAAAAATTCGAGACTCAGCTTCTTTAATAAAAGTAGGCAAGTTTGTCACAAAAGTGCTTTCCGAAGATTCTAGATAATCTTGGATAGCGGTCTTCAATGTCGCGTAAGTAAAACTCATCTCAAGTCACCTCAATTGTTACTTCGCCTAAATCTACCTGAACTTGGTAGGTTTCTAGCTTTGTACCAATTATACCTTTACCCACATTTGTGTACACCACAAACGCATTGTTCTCAACGGAAGTATCTGGCCTTGGGTTTTTCAAAGCTTGAGGGTCAGCTGGTTTTGGCTTTGGATCAAGTTGTGGACTTTTTGGCGACCACTGGTCAGGGCCAACTAACAGCCCATCCCAAGTCTTTTTCATGTCCCGAAGTCGATAACGAAACCCAGTGATGTCGCAAATTCCGTAAGCTTTTTTCCCTTGAGCAAACGCCATAGTTATGCGGAGTTGTACCCGCCTAAGTTTGGCGAAATTCTAAATGACGCTCTGGATTGATCCTGAGACATTGCTCTTTCAAATTCTTCTTCGTAAAGTTGTTTTAAAACAGCTGATCGCTCTGGAGATTTTTTCAAACTCAAGTAATAAGCCAAGCCTGCGGTAAAACACGGATAAAACCGAAACGGTAGCTCTACCGTGTTGGCCGCGCCGTCAGCATCGTCCATCCTAGTCAGCACATTCATGTAGATTGTGTAGGTCGAGCTTTTGTCAGGAACAGGCCAAACCGTAATTGTTGGGGTAGTTTGTTTGTCAACAAAAATCTGGTTAGGTTTCCCGGTTGTGCTTTTGTTGGTGACGTTGGAATACTCGGCACGATTCATTCGATTAAGCGGCATGTCTATATTTGAGCCGCCAACTGTCTCTCTGATAAAACCATCCAACACGTCGATTGGCGCAGTCGCGTTGGCTGAATCAATATTATAAACGGCAGTTCCGTCAACCATAGCGACTGTCTTCTGCTTGATCGTCCACTGGTTCAGACCTCTGTTTGACCATTCGGCCAGCATCAAGTTCACGCTGCGACGAGCGGTTTTTAAATCGTAGCCAGTCCTAAGCTCTAGCCCACAGCGCTCAAATGCCTCTTCGACATATTCCGCCACATCTGGTTCAAAGTCTTTGCTTCCGCTTAACGCCATCTAAGTTCTTCCGTACAACCCGCAGTTGCCTTTTTTGTTTTTAGTGACAGGGCCACCCGTCATCATATTTTTTGCAGTTTGCATAGCAATAGCAACCGCTTGGTCTTGAGGCTTGCCTTCGCTACGCATTAATTTAATGTTGTGTGAAACCGACTTTTGTGACTGACCTTTTCGTAGCGGCATAACGCCTCCGCCTCCTTGCATTCCTGCTGCTTTTTTAAACGCCTTCGCCGTAGGCGCACCTTTTGATCCCGGTTTCCTCATACGCTCAGGAGTTTTCCCTTTTGCTTTCTGCTGCTTAATTCTTTGTCTTTTTTTGTGAATGTTTTCGTACAAAGACATGATTATCTTCTGTTCATCATCATTCTTGCTAGATTAAATCGATCATTGTCATTAGATGCCATCCCAATCAGAGCCGGAACCGCTCCACCCATCATGCCGCTTAATCCGCCTATTCCGCCTCTCTTTACTGTCGGAGGAATTACTGTCGGAGGAATTACTGTCGGAGGAATTACTGTCGGAGGAACTGGTCTACCGACTCTCTTTACTGTCGGAAGAACTGGTCCTTGAAATTGAAAGGCTGGCGTATTGTTTGGAATTAAAAAATCAGGAACAGCGGGACCGCTTGTCATATACCCCGGATCTCCCGGCTGTAAAGCATAATTTGGGTCCAAGGGGGCCGGAGTGCTTTTTAAGAATTCTCTTGCAGGCTCTTCATATTGGCCACCAACAGAGGGAGGTATTGCAATTGGTGTTCCGGGTGGCGTGTTAAAGTCAGGCACGTTTATTCCTGCTTTGAATTGTTGAAAAGCATCCACATCAACCTGTGGCACTGGGTTGTAAGAGGCAGTTGGAGGCTCTGGCGCTATAGTATTCATTGGACTACCCCGTCTTTCTGAAAAACCAGCAAACCCGGAAGAAAGGTTTCTGCCCTTTAGTGAATTTGTAATTTCAGGCGAAGCTGCTGGTTGTCCAGAGAATTGCGCCTGAAGCTCTTTAATCTTTTTCTCTAACTCACTTATTTGAGCAGAATAGTCATTTCCGCCAACCTCGCCTGTACTGCCGCCAAATGGAGGCCTGAACCCTCCGCCAAATGGAGGCCGTTGCATTCCGCCAAATCGTCCATCTCCACCCATACGGTTCATAAAGGTAGGCCTAAATCCGCCAAATCCTCCTCCACCCATAAAAGGTGGAGGCCTTCTGCCTCCGAACCTACCTCCACCACCAAACCTACCTCCGCCACCAAACATTCCGCCGCCATAAGGACTTCTTCGAGGCATCCTTCCGCCAAACCGTCCTCCGCCCATAAAAGGTGGAGGGCGCCCCCCGCCAAACATTCCGCCGCGAAAACCGCCTCCGTAGAAAGGGCTTGGCCGCATAGGCCTAACCTGTGCCTGCGGCAAAGGCAGAGGTCTGTTGTAATAACTAGGCATTACAGTCATGCCAGACTCAGGCGTGAAAAACGGTCAAGGTTAAAAATGTTGACACCGTGTACTGAATGTAAATTCCAGCCGAAAACAAAACTCCGTTTTCTGGAATAACAACATCTCTGGTGGCATCAGCATCGCTGACCGAACTAATCTTCATGAGGCTAGTTCCCGTTGGCGAGGTATTTAAAAAGTCTACATTCCCAGCAGTGGCTGTGCTCGTTAAAAACGAGCCTTTCATCCTTGATCGACCTGCAAAAATAACGTCAGCAGCAGAAGCGTTAACCCCCGCTGAGACGTTACCTGCTGGATTACCAACTGCTGAAATACCAGATATTGTTAGAAAATATTTGGACCCAGTAGCTGTGCCAGCATTTGCACCTGTGATTGACTCAGTTTGAGCATCACTATTTACATCAGTACCAGTAACCGTAAAAGAAATTCCCGAATCATCCCCAGCAGAGAGGATAGTAACTATCCTCCCGTGACTAAGTGTGACAGAACCGCCAGAAGTCAACGCACCACCTATTACAAGTGCTGCGTTGTTTCCAACTGATGCTGCTACGGATATCCCATCGGCATCTAAGGCTACTGTGTCTGCGGTTATGGTGACCGCAATTACATCAGACATTCCCATATGAATCTCCTCAGATGTTGAGTTTGATCAGCGAATAATCCGTTGTCACATCGACCAGCATACAGACACCAACAATGTCTAGGGTTGATCCAGAGCTTGGTTCAACTGCACCAGCCGCTGTATCTGAACGCATCACATTGTGTCCGAGAACTAAAGTTCCAGAGGTTAGCACTGCTGCTGGTCCATAAGTTTGGAACCAGCCGTAGGCAGAAAGCGCCATATCAACAACTGGGCAACCAACAATCGCTCCTGTTTCAGCAGCAGGAGCCACCAAAAGCCCATCCCAAAGGTCTTTAACTAGTGAGACTTTGGATGATGTGGTGACCGCAGTTGTCAGAGCATCGTGAGTGGTGATAACAACAGAGGGGTCTTCACTGTGATCGTGAGCAGGGTTAGATGCAATTTTCATGCACTGACCTTCACCGGCATCGTCGTTTACATAAAGATACCCACCTGCGTACTCATTGAGAGTCAGGTCAGTCCCTGCTGTCTCAACAGAAATCTCGTACTCGCCAGCAGCCACTCCAGCAGTTGGTGCTAGATCCTGATGGTCAGCTTTCGTGGCCACATAGGTTTGAACCAATTTACCTGCTGTCAGTGCAACTCCACCAGCGCGTCCGTACCTGAAGACTCGATCCCCGTAATAGAGAACCGATCCTAGAGGAATGTCGTTTCCAAGAGGATCTGTGATCGCAGTTGTCCCGCTCGTGAATGGGTTGATGATGTGGTCGGGGTTTGATCCCTTACCAAATATTACGTCTGTCGGTGCTGCACCCAGAACACTGCTTGATCCAGTGACAGAGCCCAATGAATACATACCACCTTCTCTGGTTCCGTAAGTGGTTACTTCGCCTGTGCTATCAGCAGCTCGATATGTGGTAAATCCGTTTTTTGACCGAACAATGCCGGTAAATGAAGTTGATGCCATAATTTTTTCTCCAGAAAAAATAAGCCCGTTTGTCTTGGCTTGTCTGCTAGGTCAGTCGAACGGGCAAGATTTAATGCCTAGAAAAATAATATTATAGCAATGAATAAACAAAAGATAGCTCGTTTCAACCAACAGGTGAGCCATGCCTGACTTGAAGGAAAAGGGGAAGGAATGTTAAAACCCTAACCTTGGTCTGGGACTTACTGGATCAGTATCGCACATTCAGTTTCTAAGCCAAGTTTAGTTAATTGCTTTTTGTATTTTTTAATCATTATTTTTGCAGCATGTTGTTGAGCTGGAGTCCAGATTGAATGATTAGACAATGAATGTCCGAACCCTGAATCTATTTTATTGAAGCCAGTCCCGTCAAGCTCAAGCGCTCCGTCGCAAGCTTCACAAAGACGCTTAACGCACTGCTGTAGAGCCTCAACGGTTTTAGCAGGAAGTGGCTTAGGTTGCTTTTTAGTTTTAACCGTTAAAGCTTTTTCAACGTCTTCTACATTTAAAGCAATGTCTTCGATGCTGACTTCGTTGACAATTACGTTGTCGAGCGCCTTGTCTAAAACTCGTTGCTTGCCGACCAAAACTTCTGCCAACCTAGCGTCGATAGATCCGTCAACAACCAAGTGCTGAACCAGCACTGAGTTTTCTTGACCAATTCTATGGCATCGATCTTCGGCTTGTGACATGTTGCCGGGAACCCAATCAAGCTCAGCAAACACAACGTGGCTTGCTGAGGTGAGGGTGATGCCAACACCAGCTGCTCCGATTGTTCCGATAAACACATCTGCGTTACCAGCTTGGAAAGTTTCTACAGAGTTTTGCCTGTGAGACTGGCTGCAATCGCCAGTCAAAGTAACTACTGATTTGCCAGCAGCTTCTAGGCCAGACTTGATTCCGTCAACAACGTCTTTGTGGTGAGCCATCACAACCACTTGATGATCCACATCTTGAAGGTGAGCAACAACGTCAGCTACTTTTGCAAGAGCAGTTTCATGTCGAACGCCTGACATTTTCTCAAAATCAATGTCTTCAGAAGAAGTTGCGTCCGCAGCGTCCGCAAGGTTCTCAAACTCTTTGGTTATTTCTTCGCCGTAAGCGCTGTTTGGCAAAACAATAATTTGACGTACTTTTGCAGGAAGGTCTTTTAAGACCTCATCCTTCCTTCTGCGAATCATGAAAGACTGTCTAAGAATTCTTTGAAGCTCGTCAAGGTTTGACGCGCCGTCCCAGTTCCAGCCAAAACGATCTTTGTAAGCTCCGGCGTAACGCACGCCAAATTTAAAAAAGTTGCCGAAAGTTTCTGGGTCAAGATAACCAGCAATAGGTTGTAGCTCGATAGGGCGATTCGTGATTGGAGTGCCAGTCAATACAATTTTTCTGTTTGCTTTTATCGCAACAGCCACTTTGGTTCTTTTGGCGTTTCCGTTTTTGATGTAATGGGCCTCGTCCATAACAACCAGATCCCAAGTGCGCGAATTGATAGCGTTTTGGTGCTTGGTAAGAACGTCGTAGTTGATGATGACAACGTCTGGAGTAGAAGGGATCTGCTCTCCGCCGCCGTTGACGATCTGAATGTCGCGCTCAGAAACCAACCACTTGGTCATCTCATTTTTCCAGTTGATCTTGAGCGAGGCTGGGCAAACAACCAACACAGTTTTAGGTGAAGTGGCGTTGATCACTCCAATCGCCTGAATGGTTTTCCCCAAGCCCATCTCGTCAGCGATCAAGGTAGAAGATCGCTTGACCGCGTAAGAAATTCCGGCTTTCTGGTAAGGAAGGTAAGCAAGACCTTCTGGCACAGGAAATTCCATGTCAGAATCTGAGGCTTGGGATTCGGCTATTGCATCGTTGTTGTCGCGCAATCTGGTTGCAACCCAGTTTCCGTCAACTTTTTTGACAGAATAACCAGCCGCCTTAACCGCTGATTTTTGCTCTCGCCAAACGGACCAGAACTCTTGGTTAGGAGTAGCAGTGCTAATGAAACGCCCATCTGTGTGGACTGTCTCTGCTGACCAATCTAGTTTCAATTCCATTTTTATCTCCGGTTCATCAAGTTATGCGTTAAATATACATGACGCCGTGTCAATGTGCAACTTTTTATACAAGTATTTGTTAGTGATAGATTTTAAAGATACAACCCTTAGAAAATTTCTATCACTTTATTTGTTAGTGATAGATTTTAAAGATACAACCCTTAGAAAATTTCTATCACTTTATTTCAGGCACAAAAAAAGAGGGCCGAAGCCCTCTTTCGTGTTTGCGAGTTTTAGATTACGCGCCTTGCGAACCGTAAATTCCGCGCCAGTCAGACCAACCGAAACTATAACGCTCCCTCGATTTGTACCGGATGTTACCAGTTGTGAAGTCTGGCTCCATGCTGGTTTCCATTGAAGTTCTTTGGAAGCCTTTAAGTCCTTCGCCCTGCTCAGTGATAGAAGTCAACAAGAAAAAAGCATCTGGATCTGCTAAGTAATGGTTAACGGTGTAACCAGCACTCAGAACCCCAGTGTTTTTAATTGCGTTGATGTCATTGTCAGCAGTTCCGACTCTTCCGGGGCTATTGAGTATCCTGTCTGCAACGAAAGTTAGCTGTGGTGGAACCACAAGCTTAGTTGCCTGAACAGAAATCGTCAGTCCGCGATCATCGGTGAATGTTGCAATGTCAATTAACGCATCCTCTAAGCTCGTCTCGTTCAGGTCGGACATCGTCGTAGAACGGTTAGCAGCTGTGCCGCCACCTGCCAAAACGTGAGCCGTATTTATGAGAGACAGTCCGTCACCGCCTGTATAGCTAGAGCTAAAGGCGTTGTTTAGAACGTCAGCAGCTTTTACTTCCTTCGTGTTAGCCATCGATTTAGCGAGTGCTTTGACGTATCTCTTGCCCAAAGAATCATAGAGATTATCCTCTACAGCTTCTTCCGTAAGAGAAAATGCCAACGCAATTGTGTCGTGCGTATATCGCGCAGTCCACCCCTCGTTAGCTGAATCAAAGGAGACTCCACCGCCTTCGGTTTTCGTTGGAGCGCTGCCGAAACCTGAGATCAGCACCTCCTCTTCAAACGCCCGGCCAGAATCCTCCATCGGGAAGATGTCGGCGTACTCTTGACTGTAAGAGTCATAAGACATCCCAAACAGGCTGTTTAAGCCCGGCTCTAGCTCTTTAGCTAGTTGTGCTCTTGAAATAGCCATTATTTAGCTCCTTATGCTAAGCCGGCGCCTTTCACGCCAAAGACATGGTTTTGGATAACAACATACACATTTGTGTTTGCTGCGCTTACGTCTGAATTTTCTGGATCTTCAGAAATATCAATCGCTTTAACGGACAACGTGGTTCCAGTTCCGCCGTCGGTAACCTGCAACTCCGCTCCAGAAACTCCAGTCTTGGTGCTTCCGGTTGAACTGTAAACGATATCAAAGTTTCCAAGTAAATCGGCAACCGGGAAGGCTGCGTTAGCTTGAATTTCAAAGACAACCATCGGGTCATCGATCACATACGCAAAAATGTCAGATGCGGCTGTGCTCGCCGGATAGTAATTTTTAAAAACCTGTTCACCAGTTGTTGGGTCAGTATATCTGCACCCATTGAAAACTCCCACTATTGGGACGGTTCCAGCGTCCGCGTGAACCTCTACTCCGCCTCCGGTGACTTGGGCAACCATATCTCCTTGAAATATAGATGTGCCGTAGGACGAAGCGATTCGATATCTCGACTGTCCACCAGAGTAGGGAGCGCCGCCAATCATTTTGATTGGTCGCATTCCGAAAGCAGCGTCTTTATTCGCCATTTTTCTAAGCTCCTAAATTAAGATTTACCAAAAGTTACTTTGGAGTCCCTTTGCGGATCGTATTTTACATACCTTCCGTCACGTTGTGCATCGCTAAACACAGTGTTGTCCAGAGCTTCTTTAGCCTGCTCGTTCTTACCTGAGTAATATGCGTTGCGCTCGTCAACAGATTCCGTTGGAATTTTAGCCAAAAGTAACCCTTCATTTGTGACTACGCCGGCGTGTCTGCCGTTGTCCGTGGTGGGCATATGTTGCCAATCTGAAGTAAGCTCTGACCCCATAACAAGGTCAAAACCTTCTCGCAAACGTCTTGAGACGTTAGATCGGTCTTCTTCACCCAACATTTCGGCCCTGATCCACCTGTAGGTATAACCCGGAGGTGCAGGAGGGGTTTCCAGTTTTCTTACCGGGCGCCATGGTTTTCTACGAGCTTGATTATCGTGCGTCTCGGAATCACGTGAGTTTCTATTCACCGTTTCTTTTTTCTCTACCGTAGTCATTTAGACTGCCTCCCTTTGAGCAATTTTTTGTTTCTCTAGGGCCACCCGTTTCAACCACGCCTCTTCAGTCATGTTGTGCGGCTTCAACCCACGGAGGCGGTCAACTTCAGATTTTGAAAAAGTCACGCCGTTCTTCTTGCCTTGTGTTTGTTGACGGCTTCCTGATGGGGAAGTTGAAGCGACTCTTTGCACAGCGGGTCTGCCTTCACTTTTAACGTCATTACCACCTGAAGATTTCAGGTCTGGATAAACTTTATAAATTCGATTGTTCAGCTCCCCGTAATACTCGTCTGAATCCGCCTCAAAGCCTTCATTTATGAGGTTGTAATGTTGGAAATAAGCATACTGGGTTGCTTGCAGGTTGTCTTCGTTTTCCTGATCTCCATACCATTTATTTTTTTCATACCAGCCCAGCGCTTCTTCGGTTGGCTCAACCTGAGCCTCTTGTTGGACTGGTTGCTGGTTCTGATAATAATTCGGATCAACCGCTTGAGGTTGCATCGCTTGAGGTTGAGGCTGTCGGTTTTTTGCAAGACGCACCTTTTCTTTTTGGATGCTTATGTCCGATTTCAAGGTGTCAGCCTTTGACATCAATTCAGCGTCACCAGACTCAACAGCTTTCTTGTAAAGGTCGTTTGCTTGGGCTTCTTTTGCGTTGATAGCCTCTTCTTCTTTTTGCAGAACCGTTGCATTCTGAACAACTTGATGTGATCTTAGCGCGTTTATTTCAGCTTCGCGCTGGGCAGCAATTGATTCAAATTGAGCCGCCCGTTCCTCAGCAGCTTTTATTTGTTGGTTTTTTTTATTAATTCGTTTGCTAACNGTTTTAGTGTACGAATCCAATTCGTTTTCTGAATTTAACGACCCGCCATCAACGACCTCGTCTTCTTGAACGTCAACTTCTATATCGTCAACTAACTGTTCTTCCGCATTTGCATTTTCAACTGTCATTTTATACGCTCATTATGTCATCTGGATTCAGGATGGTGGCAATAACTTCATCGTCATTAATGATTCGCACTTCCGCGCCGTCCTCTAACTTGAATCTTGATCCAGCATAGCGACCAATCAAAACCCACTGCCTTTCTTCGCACCAAGCACCGTTTCCATGTTTTTCCGGCTGGTTGTAACACTGCGGACCTTTTTTAACCACATAAGCTACAACAGTAGCCAGCGCCTCTCTCTCCACGGTCTCGTTTGTCAGAATAATACCGCCTTTCGTTTTTTGCTTGCCGCCATACGGCAAAACCAAAATACGCCAGCCCACCGGCTGAGGCATACGATCTAAAACAGATTGGTCTAAAAGAGATGGATCTAACACCCTCTCTTCTGGATCAACGTATGCTTCTGCTATTGATTTTTCTTGCGCTTTTGACATTTCTTTAGCTGTCCTTCTGACGTTCTTTTATCTCCTGCTCAATGTAGGATAACGCAGATAGTTCCCCTTGTACAAATTTATAATGTTCTATAGATTCCAACGCACCGGACATGAGTGTTTCGCTAATTTGTTCTCTTCGATTATCAATCAATCTTTTTAACTTACTGTGGAGATCAATATCATCCATCGTCTAGCACTTAACTTTGAAATTTAATCCTTTTGTAGCTGCTCCCGCGCCTCTGGATTTAACAATTTTTTCAACGCCAGCGTTAACGGTCACGCCGTCCTTAACTTTTGTTATGGTCTTTGGCTTGGCTCGTCCATATTTCATCAATAATCCTTACTTAGATTTTTTAGTAGATTTAGCTTTCTTTAAAATAGGGGATTTCGGTTTTGGATTTTCATCTTGAGTCTGCTGTTCAACTTCTGCAACAGGCTCAGCAACAGGATTTGAAGCAGGCTCTCCTGAAGCAATTCGAGCTACCTTAGCGGCAATCCTTTCCATATTTTTTTCATGCGCCTCTTCAGCAGCTTGCGTTGCAGCAATCAACGCTTTAGATTCTGCCTTCTTGTCCGCTTTCTTTTGCGCCCTCAACTCTTTAATCGATTCTAACTGGTAAGAATTTGGCATAACTTATCTCCTTGATTTCATTTTTGCATTTTTTGACCAAGCTCCATAAGCTTCAAGTCTGCTTGTTGGTCCAGTCGCTGCAAAGCAATTCCAAGCTTATCATCGGCTACTTCTTTTTGCACACCAATACGTTCCTTCTGTATTTCTGTGTCAAGAAGCTTTTCTTGAGACCGCTGATCTTGTTTTGATTCAAATTGAGTTTGATCTTGATCAATTTCTTTGTTTCTCAGGTCAAGCTCTGCCTGACGTATTTGAACCAGCGGATCAGAGTCATTGCCTTGACCAATCGATTGAAGAAGCTCTTGTGTTAACTGCGCCATGATCGGGCTGGCAGACTGGTCCATCATCAGTTGTATCTGTTGTGACATTTGTTGCTGTTCATCCGCAGATAACTGAGCAAGTTGTTGTTGAGCCTGTTGAAGTTGTTGCGTCTGCTCAGGAGGCATCTGTTCTCTTGCCATTTCAGTAGCAAGAAACTGCAAATGTTGCATGATGTGACTAATGATCAAGGATTGAAGCTGAGGATTTTCTTTGACCACTTGCGTTAAAAATAAAGCTCTGTGAGCGTCTACATGCGCCCTGTGGTTTTGTCCTTCAAACGCTTGGGCTGGTTGCCCCATCAAGAATCCAGCATTTTCCAACCCAGCATCGATTGGTTTAGGGGTTTGGTCAGCAGGCGGCTGCAACAAACTTTCTACGTCATCAATGCCAAGCGCTGCATACATGCGTTTGTAAGCCTCGTAGATCCCGGTAGGACCATGCACTTCTGGATTTGACTGCACCATCTGTAATAGTTCTTGAGCAAGTGTTATGCGTTGAGATTGCGAGAATATGTTTGGGTCTGATACTGGAATGACATCTATGCGTTCATCGAAATCGCCCTGTTTTATTTCTCTAGGGCCAGTTCCAGTTTCGTAGGCGTACTCTGGAGGCAAATAATCTGCAAAGACCTTAGACAACAACTTGAACTCAATTCTTTGAGCGTAGTGCAACCTTTTATGGATCGCGCTCATGACTTTTGTTCCGCGCTCCAGAAGTGCCACAGTAGTACCAACCGGCATTGCTTGGTTCATATCGCCTATGTTGGTGTCCGCGATTGCTGCAAAGCGTTTACCAGAGTCAACTAAAAGACCAAGAAGCTGCATCAACACGCTGCTTGGCTCCTTGATGGGCAGCGGGATTAAATTCTCTCGAAGAGAGCCTCCTGTCGTATCAATGTCTCGAAACTCTCCGGGCTGTAGAGGTTCATCCTCATCCCGAATACGCATACCTCTTGCTTTAAATCCAGCAGGAAGATTTGCCAAGGTTCCTGCATCAATCAACTGCCGTAAAATCGATGTAGACGCCTTGGACAAACCACCAATCATGTGCGACAGGCCTAGCCCGTAAAAGCCCAGCCCCGGCAAAAATTTGTACTGAACAAAGTAATTAATTTTATTTTTAAACGGGTCTTGTTCGTTGTAATTTCTTCTAACTGCAAGAACGGTTTGCGAGGACTCGTCAATGGTCACAATGTAAGGAATTTTTAATCCGGTAGGCTCTCCGTCCTGCCCAACGTCCTCAAACCCCTTTAAATCGAGAATAGTATGTATTTCGTAAACCGTGTGGTCTCTGTCTTCCGCGTAGGACGGGCTTACGCCTTCAATCTCGTCAATTTCTTTATCGATGTCCGAAAAGTCTTGATTGGAGGANGTTTCTTTAATTTCTACGTCAGCATAAAACCCAGAAAGCTGTTGTTTTTTAATTTCATTCTTAGACATGCTAATTGAATGAGTNATTCTTTCTGCGCTGCTGAGNTCGCTTGCCTCGTAAGGAACAATTAAATCTTCTGGGGCNATAAATTTAGCAACCGCTCTATTCAGTACCGTATCAAAGTAAACTTTTTTAAACGCGCTTCCAGCAAGGGGCAAATAAAACAACAGCATATCCAGCTCAGGATCATAATCCTGCATCACATTCATGATGTAAAAGTTCATAAACTCTTGTACGCGGTCTGCTTGAGCTTCGGTTTCTGCGGTTCTGGCGCCAATTAACTGTGACTTAACCGGCCCTTTCGCGGGAAGCATTTCTTTGTAAGCTTGCGCCTGAAACTGTGTGACAGCCTCTGCCAAAATTGGATGTATGACCCCACTTGATCCTTCAAACGGCTGGGATCTAGACTCATCAAACTTCATGCCCAAATACTTCAACCCGTCAACGTAAGTTTTTTCCCACTCACTTCGAGAATCTTTATCTTTCCTAATTCCAGACAGAACATCTGAAGACAGACTTTGCAACTCATCTTTTTCAATAAATTCAACTAAGTTTGCATCAAAAGCTTCTTTTTCTGGGGCAGGCTCTTCCATCTGCTCATCACCAAGAAGAATTCCTTCATCCTCAGTAACCAAAATTTCTGCGGCTTCGCGTATTTGGTCCTGCCTGCTTGGATCAGGAAAAACTTCGATCTCACTTCCGCCGACCATAATGTCTGGGTTGTCCTCAGTCCCCAACCCTTTTTTTTCAATAGCCATAATTTCTCAGCTCAATAGTTAGTAGTAGACAACACGATTTCTGGGCAACAAATCAGCCTCCATAGAATAATCTTCATTCAACGAAACAAATCCGCCCTGTCGAAACCTCATCAACGCCATGGTTGATGAGTCGCAATAGTCATCGTGATCCCCAAACGGAAATGAAGCCATCTCCTCAATCACTTCTTGAGCAAAATTGTCTTCTGTTGCCCAAACCATGCCCGATTCAAATATGGGCGCCACAGAATTCATTCGAGCAATCTTATCCTGTCCGCGACTCGGTGTATACGCCGTGACAGGGATGCCCATGCGTCTAAGCTCTTGCGTCAAAGGCGTGCCAGAAGCCTTGGCCTCGATCAAAACACAGTCTGGGTTCCAATATTTGTATTCATCCCAAGCTAATTTTTTAAGCTCTGGAAAATCAACTCGCACACGCTTTGCATCTAACAAAATAATCTGGTCAGCCTCTCCATCTTTTGGACTAAATATCGCCCAAGTGGTGATAGCCGAATAGTCAGCTGTTTCTTTCTTGCTGAATGCTGTGTCATAGCTCTGGATGACATAAGAGTAAGAAGGAACCTCACCCTCCCATGTGTTCCACCACTCTCTTTTTACAATAGAGCCTTCTTCGGCGGTTGGGTTTTGCAACCACTGAGAATTCCATTTTGATACCGGAAGCGAAGCTTTGACCGACAACAATTCTTCTTTTTTCCAAAACTCAGGCCAAAGAGGGGTGTCACTTTCAGGCATAATAGCCGGAAACTCAACCACCTCCCACTTGTCTGCATGTTCATCATTCTGTTTTTTTAATACTTTTCCGACAAGGTCTTTCGTAGACCATCGAGTCATAACTATAATAATGATCCCGCCCGGCTGGAGACGCTGTCGAGGACCAGACGTGTACCACTCGTAAGCGCTTTCTAACGCAGTCGGAGACATTGCATCTTGCTCAGAGTGAGGGTCATCGATTATCAGTAAGTCAGCTCCGCGACCCGTTATTGCTCCACCAACACCAGCCGCAAAAAACTCTCCCTCTTGATTACTGGTCCACCGACCAGCTGACTTGTTATCTGATTCCAGTTTTAAATCTGGGAAAATATGTTGATATTCTTGACTGTCAATTATGTTACGAACTTTGCGCCCAAACCTGACAGCAAGTTCAGCCGTGTGCGTGGTTTGTATTATTTTAAGATTTCCTCGACGGCCCATCATCCAGCTTGGAAAATAAGTGCTGGCAAATTCAGACTTAGAGTGACGTGGTGGCAAACAGACAATTAACCGTTTTAATTTCCCTTCGGCGATACGGTTAAATTTTTCACCAATTATTTTGTGATGCCTGCCCTCAATAAAGTCTGGCCACAAGTGTTTAACGTAACTAATGAAGTCAGCCTGACATGAGTCTTGTTTTTTTAATTGCTCATATCTGTCTAAAAGCGCAACTGCTTCTGCCTGATCTTGTTGAGAAAGAATATCAAAATCTTTCAGGCTTACTTCTGCCAAAACTAAACTTGCTCCCAAGCTTCATTTTTAAACAATAAAGACTCTGCTTCCCGTCTCCTAATTAACCCATCAAGAACCTCTCCGCCAGCGCGGTTCCATCTTTTAATTTGGCGAGGAACCTCGTCGTGGTTGTTATTATTAAGTTCTTTCAGCATGGTGGACTCTCTCAAGCTAGACGGCCCTAAGTTATAGGTCCACGCAACCAGCGCATCAAATTCATGTTGTTGCAGGTCGATTTCAACGTATTTTTTAACGTAGTCTTCAAACTCAACCAAATCGTCTGCCAGCATCGTTTCTGCTTCTTCTTGAGTGCATGTGTCTCCGTCAGAAACTCCAGCCGTATGTCCAAAACCGATTGTTGAGACGTTGGCTGAACATCTGTAACTTGTTAGCTCACATCCTTCAAAAGATTTAATTAAAGAAACGCCTTCTTGCGAGGTTTTTAATTCTTCATTCATCGTTTTCCTTTTCCTCTTTTTTATCAAGTTCTCGATAATACTTTAAAATACTTAACGACTGTCTTAAATACCTTTTTATCTCCGCCATATTAGAAGATAGATTTTCATACCCCTTTGTGGTTAAAGAATACCATACATTGGTTGGGGCATTGCCTTTCTCAAGGTCATCCAGATACTCTTGCATTAACTGCGGATTAAGCACAGTCCATTGGACTGGATATCCTTCAATAGCATTCGGTAGTGGCGGATGATAAACAGGGGCTTTCTTTTCAATAGTAATAACTTCTACCGGGTTAACCGCAGGTATGCTTTTACCCCCAAAAACAGCACAACCGCTAACCAGCAGAAGTAAGACTAGGAGGGTCAGTTTTATTAAATTGGTTTGGGTCGGTAATATTTTTAAGGTCATTTAGCACATCTCCCGTACCACGATTTATGATTTTCTCAATGAGCTTTGGCTTCCGAATTGAAAGAATGTTTAGGTCATGTTTGGCGAAACTTTTTTTAATGTTGATGACTTCGTTTTGTGCGGCCATATTTTCTTTTGACAGCCGTTCAATTTGTCCAACAACCAATTCATGGTTAGCTAAAGTTCGTTGAAGGTCTTCGTTTTGCGACTCAATGGTCCCTTCAAGAACCTTTTGGTTTTGTATGGATTGTTTTAACTGGAGATAGAAGGCTTCTCTTTCCGCCTCTACCTTGTCGTGATACATCTTAAAGGCGCCCAGCGTAAGTGCTAAAGCTAACCCTAATCCCGCGCTAATCTGCCACATCATTTGTCCCTGTTACGAGATGTCTTACTATATCTTTTTGGTGTCTTCTCGTTAATTTTTAATTGCAGCTGCATACTCATTAAAAAGTAGAGACCTGATTTATTTTGTGTTGCCATAATTACGCCAATAAACTAATTGTTTGAGTCGATCCCGTAATTTGAATCTCAACCTTTCCATTCTTTGAGATATAAAGAGTTGGGCTAACAGTCTTGATCAATTCCTT
>JGI24006J15134_10000610_pt1 | contig 21923 bp, 25 predicted proteins | sample LinPmetageLP53_FD_15134 | JGI IMG/M metagenome (IMG submission 15134)
TCAAAAGTAGATGAATTTACTATAATGAGTTGACTATTTGGGCTACTATATGCTATTGAGTCATAATTTGACGCAGAATTTGAAACAGTTGCAGTTTCAGTATTTTTTAAAGCTCCTTGACTGCCGGGATAAGAAACAGAAGAGACGTTAAGCACTGGAAATACACTGTTATTAACTGGTTTACTCGTCGTAGATACAAAAGGATCGCTTTCAGTAAGAAAGTTATTTCTAGCAGTGACCGTGATAGTATTTTCCCCATCTCTAGAGGTTGAATTAGTAACGCTAACGGCAACTTCATATTGATATTTTCCAATATACGGACCAGAACTCATCAATTGATTGAGGCTATAATATGAAAAAGCAGTTTGACTTCCATCTGAAATGCCATTATTACTAATAGATAATTCTATTTGATTTAAATTAACGCCGTTTCCATCAATATATACATAGCACTTAATTGTGTCGCCTCCTTTTATTTCTGACAATCCGAGAATATTTGGAGATACTGTTGAGGTTGCAGTGCTATTTATTAAAGCTGCTTCGATAATTGGCCCATTTGCAATTTTGATAGAAACATCCTTTTCGTCGGTAGCTCCGTTGCTAAATCGAGAAGCGGAGATAGTCAAATTGTCTGAATCGTTAAATATTCCATCGTTATAACTAACGGACTTAGGGTCTTCAAGGACTCCACTATTAGAAATCACTATATCATTACTTAAGGATTCATATAATACTGTATCTCCATTACCGGATGACCAATTCGAGATGTTATTAATAAAGGTAGTGGACTCTCCTTCCCTTAGTCCATCTGACCTTCCGTTATAAGAAGTCGGAGAAGAAGCAGAAATAGATGGATATGTTTGGTCTAGAGTTATAGTATTTAGAGAAACTGAATTTTCACCAGCAGTGCCAAAATTATTATTTGCAACGATAGCAACTCCATGCGGTCCAGTTCCGTTGCTTTCGATTTCAACAGGTATGGTTGCAGTATGATTGCCGTCTCCGGTATCACTCAAGGAGTAAAAAGAGTAATCTATTCCATCAGATATTCCAGAATTGTAAACTTTAATACCTGTTACGTCAGGCGTACTAAATGTAGCAAAAACATTAATAGTGTCGCCACCTTTTAAGGAGTCATCGCCTAAATTTTCAAGAGGCTTAGCAGTAGCGTTTGAAATATTATCAATTGTAATGTGCAAAGGAGTTGGGCCTGCGCCCGCTTCAGAAAGGGAAATTGTTCCTGTGAACCCATTAGCCGATCCAGTAATTTCTGTTTTTCCAGCCAAATTAAGGCCAGAAATATATCCTTCAAACCTTCTAGTATAACTACCGAGTTCTGTAATATTGCCCGTATCGATTTGTTGGCCATCTATGAATCCTGATCCCATATACGAATCATTAGGGCCGTCCCACCTTAAATACAAAGTCATATCAGAAGCAGAATCGACATCTATTCCAGAAAGATAAGTTTCTGGAGGGGTAGTTTGGTAATAAGTTTTTTCAATAACTCCAATATTATTTAAAGCATTCGAGAAAAAAGAAAAAGGAGAAGTGGGAACTGAAGTTCCGCCTCCCCCAGAAGCGCTGATAGTAATGCTTTCATCTCCAGAAATTATAGTGACATTCTCTCCAGCGTTTATGCTTTTTATTTTGATGTTATTATCTTCTATGCCGCTAACTAGATCTACTCCTTCTCCTATATTTGATGCAATTGTAGCAGTCGGAGTTACTCCTGAAAGCAAATCACTACTAGTAATTTTTACTACTTTTCTTTCGGGATCATTAGGGTTTATTTCCGCGATAATAATATCATCACTTGATAAAGAAGAAACTCCTGATAATTGATCTGGTCTTAAGTTAGACATTTTATCTTATATTTTCTTTATCTGTTATTTCAGATTCTCCATCTATAGTTCTTCTACCATCAAAATCAAGTATAAATTTTTGAGAGGCTTCTGTAACTATAAACGAAAGGTTTTCTTCTATTAAGAAACTACTATCTCTGTAATAAAAACCTTTTTTAATAAATTCTGCACTTCCATCACCTAAAACATCATTTGGTATAGAGGGAATACTAGATGATGATGATGATGATATTGAGCTTGTACTTGTGCTTAAATTTGGCATTATGTAGGATCCCCTGAAATTCTAATTCCTATGTCTAGCTGAACGATAAACCTTCCTTCTAATAATGTGTAAACCAAGGAATCGTCCGACCTGTTTACGCAATTAATGCCATAATAGTGACTTCCTTCTAGAAGATCTTTTGTATCTTCGTGCAAAAGAGCCACTCTTACTTTCCCTAGGCTTGAGTCGATTGTGGTTATACCTCCTGAGTTTGCGCTTGGGGGCGTATCGCTGTTTTTTCTAGCTACAGCTTTTTCATCAGAGTCGGTCTTTCTTTTTTTAATAGTAAAGAAAACTAAATAGTCATCTACTTCTATAGGAGCATTTTCTAGTTCTAGTTTTACGTCAAAAGAAACAGAGTCTCCTCGATATATAGTGAGGTCATTCGCCATTTTTTGGTCTTTCTTTTTTAAAAGGGACTTGTCCCTGATGGTTTGGTAAAAAATCTGGCATCAAGTCTTTTATTATGTACTCAACACCTCTTCGCATCAATTCGGATACGGTATAACCAGTTTCGTCAGAAATAACCTTTAAGGCTTTCTTTTGATTTGCGTGAAGCCAAAACTCTATTTTCTCTTTATTGTCTTTCATGAAAAAAACTTGATCATATACATGTTATATACATGTATAATGTAGATAAAGAGAACTATTTTTTAACTTTAAAGTATAATTACTGGCAGCTTTCGCATGTATCGCCGTTTTTCATGGCTTCTATACTACATGCAGATGGTTCTTCTGAAGTATTTAGTGTGGTAGATTTTTCTACTTTTGTGGCAGCTCTATTTCTTAGATAGTAGGTTGTTTTTAAACCAGCTTCCCAACAAGCCATATAAACGTCATTAAGATATTTCAAGGATGTAGATTTGTTATATAAATTAAAACTGATTGCTTGGTCGATCCATTTTTGCCTGACAGAATTACATTCTATTAACTTAAACATGTCTCTATCGAAAGCTGTTTTATATTTATCTTTAATTTTTTCTGGTATATCTCCATTAAGTAAGGATAGATCTCCATCTACGCTTTTGACTAGCTCAGCTACATCATAGCTCCATAATCCTAGATTTTTCATATCATTAACAAAATGTTCGTTAGTTATATAAGAGTTTCCGGATTTATTTTCGTAAACAAATAAAACAGAAAAATTAGGCTCGATGCTTTGCTCGACTCCGTTTATGTAGCCAATAGTAGCGGTTGGCGCAATAGCCATAACATTAGAGTTTCTCATTCCAAACTCATTAACATGCATTCTAACTTTAGCCCAGTCTTCAAGAGTTTGGCCTTTTCCTGCCAAAGGCTTTCCTGTCACGGAAGATTTTGGAGCTTTTTGCTTACCTTTATATACCATTAAGTTATTGTACGAATCAATTGGGAAAACTCCGCTACTCCAAAGAGATCCTTTATAGCTTTCGTATGATCCGCGCTCTTGAGCGAGGATAGAGCTTGCGTATATAGCGTGCATAGAGTAGAACTCAAAAAGATTATCGTTAAATTCAACAGCTTCATCGCTATCTATATTAATATTTAAAGTATGCAAGACATCATGAAGGGCCATCATTCCTAAGCCAACTGGCCTGTGTCGTAAGTTTGATTTACTAGCCTCAAGAGTGGGATAAAAATTTAAATCAATGACATTGTCGAGTATTCTTACTGCTGTGTGAATAGTAGACTCAAGCTTTTTATAATCTATACCCTGTCTGTCTTCATTTAAATGGTTATAAAGATTGACTGAACCAAGATTACAAACCGCAGTTTCTCCTATTTCTGTTTTTGCACCCTCTTTGTAGGAGGAAGCTTTTGTATGAAGAGTTATTTCTGTACATAAATTGCTGCTATGAACAGTGCCTTCATGTTGATTTGTATATCTAATATTACAAGGATCTTTGAATGTATTCCAAGGATGAGAAGTCTCAAAAAGCACCTTTAGCATTTTTTTCCAAAGATCTTTTGCTGGAATTTTCCTCCAGTTATCTATATGCCCATTTTCCGCAAGGTCAATAAGTGCATTATACCTTTGGTCGAATTCTGTCCCAAAGCAATCATGGAGGTCAGCATCTCTTGGATCGAAAAAATACCAATCATCTTCAGACTGAACCCTTCTCATAAACTCATCGCAAACCCAAGAAGCGGTGTTCATGTCATGGCAGCGAAGTCTATCATCACCAGTATTTCTCCTTAAATTAAGAAAGTCTTCAAAATCAAGATGCCAAGTTTCTAAGTATGCACATCCCGCACCGGGTCTTTTACCTCCTTGGTTTACAGCGATCAAAAGGTCATTATATATCTTTAGCCAAGGCACTAGACCGCTTGAAGTTCCATTGGTGCCCTTAATATGAGAGCCTGTAGATCGAAAGGGAGTGACGTCAAGGCCTAACCCGCCAGCAAACTTTGATTTTCTAGCCTCTTGCCAAGCGCCATCAAAAATACCATCTATCGAGTCATCAAAAGTATTTAAATAGCAAGAACTTAGTTGAGAGTGGGTGGTTCCGCTGTTAAATAAAGTTGGGGTAGATGGAGTGTAAAACAATTGACTAAATAAATTATAAAACTCTATAGCTTTACCATTCATATCTTCCTCATTTAAAGATAGACCCATAGCTACTCTCATCCAAAAAGCTTGAGGCGACTCCATTATCTTGCCGTCTTGCCTTATAAAGTATCTATCATATAGAGTTTGTATTCCTAAATATTTAAATTTAGAATCTCTTCCTATGGATATAGCTTCAGATAATCTACCGAGGTCAAATTCTGCTAGTTTTGAATTTAGAATATTTAACTTGCAAAGTTTTTTAATATTCTGAATAAATGATTTTCTGTATTGAAGGTCAAAAGTATCTGAGTCAACACCTTCTTTAAAGACTTCTTTATAAAGACAATTAAGTAAGAGTTTCGCAGCTGCGTAAGAGTAGTTAGGTTCTTTCTCTATTTTCTCTCTAGCTGACATGACTAAAGCGGTGTCAATTTCTGAGGTTGTAATTTTATCAAAAAGCTGAAGTTGGGCGTCTAGAACTATTTCACTAGCTGATACGTCTTTAATTTCTTCACACGCTCTTTGTGCGCTAGCATTTATTTTATCTACTTGGAAGTCTTCTAGGCGACCATTTCTTTTTTTGACCTTGATGTTCATGAATATATTTTACACAATTGGGATATAATTTTATTAAATTTTATTTTTTACCTGAGCTTTTAAAATAACATAAAAAAGCCTGCAAAGCAAGAATAATCTTACTTTGTTATTAACAATTATCTTTTTTAACAGCAGACTCGGATCGACCCCAGTCAAAATCTTTTCTTACGTCAAGGTTGACTGACCATGCAGATTTTAACATTTTTGGATCAATATTGTTTTTTTCAAATGTCTTGATAAGTGCATTAATGTCTTTAGGGAAACAAGTGCCGCCGAACCCTTTGTCTCCATCATGACCGGGAACTTGAAAATGAGAATCACCAATTCTTCTATCTCCCATAACGCCATTAATGATAGAGTTCCAGTCTAGCCCAAGCTTTTCAATTAATAAAAATATCTCGTTGAAAAAACTAACTTTTGTGGCGAAGAAGCAATTCGCAATATATTTAACAGATTCAGACTCATCGCTTTTCATCATTAAACACGGGATATTGGGAAAGGCCGACTTGAATAATTTTGCAGCTTTTTCCCCAGTGCTTTTCTTTTTTGCGTATCCAACAATATGCCTATCCGCATTCAAGAAGTCCTCTTTAGCAAATTTAGCAGTGAGAAATTCTGGGGAATGAACTATGTTTATAGGTGGGTGGGATTTTTGAAGTCTAGAAGTTGTTCCTACGGGAACGGTAGATTTTATTATAAAAATAGCATTTGATCCAATTTGTTCGATTTCTTTAAAGCAAGATTCAATAATTGAAAGGTTGCAATCATCTCCCATGATGTCTTTCATGGGAGTGGGGACACAAACAAAAACGAAATCTTGTTCTAATACATCTTCCAAAGAGTTTTTTGAAGCCTCTGGGTTTTTGTCAAAAATCTTAACATCATATTTTGAAAACCCGTTAGCTACAGCAGAGCCAACGAATCCGTTCCCAATTACTCCAATTTTCATTGAGGCCTATTAGCTTCGATCCAGTCTTCGAATTTTACCTTGGGGTCCCATTTAAGTAGAGACTTTGCCTTAGTATTGTCAGCAAGAGTTTCCCTAGATTCGCCCGGACGTTCTGAAATATGAACATAACCACCTTTAGTCATTTTGACAATGTCCATGACCGAATGATTAGTTCCCGTACCAAGATTAAAGAGTTCTCCAGCGATCTCTTTGTTTTCAGATTCTCCAGCCAAAAACATAGCTTCTACGATATCAGTAACATGGGTGTAATCACGAGTTTGAAGACCATCTCCAACAACAGTCATGTCTTCACCACTTTCTTTTTGTCTAAAAAACAATCCAACTACTGGTGCGTAATCTCCAGCAATAGGCTGACGCTCTCCATAGACGTTAAAAAATCTAAACAACACGGTTTCGAGACCAAAAAGCTTGGTGTACATCTTGCAGAGCTCTTCACAATTAGATTTACTAACTGAATAGGGATTAAGGCAATCGTTTGGCATATCTTCCCTTAAGGGGATTGGATTTTTTAATCCATAGCAAGAAGAAGTTCCTGCAAACATAAAACGCTTGCAATTATTAAGTCGAGCAGCTTGAAGAACATTACACGTGCCAAGAGAGTTATTTTTAACTGCATCAGCAGGGTCTTGTACGCAAATTTGAATTCTTGACCTAGCGGCTAAATGAAAAACCAAATCAACACCTTTAAATAAGGGTTCTAGTTCGTCGAAATTACAAATATCAACTTTATGATTTTCGCAATCGCTTCTCCATGTGAAGTTCTTATTGGCTGTTGATGATTCGTCATCAACAACTACGACATCATGGCCGGCTTTAATTAATCTTTCGACAAGATGGGCGCCGATAAATCCAGCCCCACCCGTAACTAAACATTTTTTTTTAGGCATATATTAAGATACACTAGTTAACACTGGTCTTTTTGATTTTTTATAAACCAATCATAAGTTTTTTGAATTCCAAGTTTTAATGAAGCCTTTGGGTCAAATCCAATATTGGACATTCTAGAGTTGTCCATTTTTTTTCTAAAAGTTCCGTCCGGTTTAGATGTATCAAAAGAAAGGTCTCCGCTGTATTCAATAACAGATTTTATAATATAGGCAAGTTCTCGAATGGAAACTTCATCATTTGAGCCACAGTTAAGATGAGATATGTTTAAGTTATATATATCTTTAGCATCAATATTTTCAAGACAGTGAATAATTGCATCAGCAAGATCTTCAACAAAAAGAAATTCTCTAAGAGGTCTTCCGCTTCCCCAAACTTCAACTTTTGAGGCTCCTTTTTCTTTAGCGCAATAAATTTTATTAATTAATGCAGGGAGAACATGGGAAGTTTGTAGATCAAAATTATCTCTCGGCCCATAAAGATTGCAGGGCATAATTGAATAAAAGTTATCTTCATATTGTTTGTAAAAACTTTCACACATTTTAAGCGCTGCAATCTTTGCAATAGCATAAGGTTCGTTAGTATACTCAAGCTCGCCAGTTAAAAGATATTCTTCTTTAATTGGTATCTTAGAATCTTTGGGGTAAATACATGAGGAGCCTAAATTTATTAACTTTTTGACACTTGATTCGTGAGAAGCTTTAATGATATTAGAGCATATCATTAAGTTTTCATATATAAAGTCTGCACGATAAGTGTTATTAGCTAAAATTCCACCTACTTTAGCAGCGCAGAGAACTACTATATCTGGAGAGTTATTTTTAAAAAATTTAGAAACTCTTGAGCTGTCAGTTAAATCTAGCTGTGATCTAGTTCTCGTTATGATATTGTCATAACCTAAACCCTTTAGTTTTTTACATATAGCGGATCCTACCATCCCTCGATGGCCCGCAATAAAGACTTTCTGATCAGTCATTTAGAAAGAAGGTCATAATCATTTTCATACATTTTTTTAACAAGACCCTCAAATCCAGTTTTTCGAACCCATCCCATTTCCTTTTCGGCCAAAGAGCAATCTCCACAAAGTTTGTGAACTTCTGCTGGGCGATAAAACTTAGGGTTAACTTCAAAAATTAGCCTTCCATCTTTTGTGAAATACTTCTCTTCGCTTTCGGATCCTTTAGATATAAAATCTATACCAGCGAACTCAAGAGATTTATCAAGGAACTCCCTTACGCTATGCATTTCTCCACTAGCAAGAACATAAGATTTCGGGTGGTCTTGGTTTAACATCATCCATACGCCTTCCATAAAGTCTTCAGCGTCAGTCCAATCTCTCTTTGCGTCTATATTCCCAAGTTGAAGAGCCGGAATATCTTCACCTTTTTCTATTGCATGTTTTATTTTAGCAACCGCATTGGTAATCTTTCTGGTTACAAAATCTAAACCCCTTCTTGTGCCTTCGTGGTTAAACAGCCATCCTTGAACAGCGTATAGCTTGTATGACTCTCTATAGACTCTAACAATATGGCGAGCTGCGCATTTTGCTGCTCCGTAAGGAGATTGAGGCCTAAGGGGATGGTTTTCATCTTGGGGCGTTTTAATTACATCCCCAAACTCTTCTGAAGATCCAGCATTATAAAATCTGCAATGAGGAGAAAAGCGACGAATAGATTCTAGGATGTGAAGGATTGCATCTGCATCCGTATCCCAAGTTTGAATTGGGTAATCCCAACTGCCAGCTACAAAAGATTGAGCTGCAAAATTAATAAAATAGTCAGGCTGGATATCTAAGATTACATCGCGCATACTATGGGCGTCATTAAGATCCATGTTGATCAACTCAAATCTGGGATCGTCTTCTAGGTGTAAAATATTTTCATGGTTCTTTACGCTTAGCCTTCTTACGGCACCATAAATTTTGTGATTAGTATTAGCTAAAAGATAGTCAGCCATCAGGCTTCCATCTTGTCCCGTAACTCCAGTAATAATAATTTTTTTCATGGTGCTAGAGATTTACGATTCTTTTTTGAACAAAAAATGGTCGCTGGAAAATTGTTTTAATTGATTGTACCCTCTTTCGGAAAAAAACAAATTATAATCAACGTTATATTTTATACCTAAATTTTCATGATCTTCAAAGAGAATATAATCAGGGGAATGCCTAGAGTAATCTATTCCAGATAAAGCTTCTATTTCATAACCTTCTACATCAATACTTAAAAAAGTGATATTTTTTATATTGTGTTGATCAAGTATATCGGAAAGAGTTCGAGCGTCGGCATTACTATCTTTTTTGTGATTTTTGGTACACCCACCCATCATATATCCCTCAAAAGATCGGCTGGAAAAATCTCCTTCTATTGATTCATTAGTATAGTCAAACGACACGAGTGCTGAATTCTCAACTATACAAGACGGTCTATGAGATTTACACATTTCAAAAGAGAATTTATTCGGCTCAATTAAAAGCCCTTGCCACCCTAGTGATTTCTCGAGTAGTAATGTATTGTTTTGTGAAACTCCATCTGCCGCTCCAGCCTCTATAAAGAAACCGTTTTTAATTTCTTTAAAAAGCTCCACAAGCTGTGTGTCTATATTATGTTGAGAATGGGTCATGAGTATGATTATTTTTTAATTTAGACTTGTAAGTATATTATTAAATCGCTCCAGTATTTAAAGTTTAAAATCAAAATACTTGATAAAGTTTCCTCTGTTTGATCAAATCGAGTATCTGCATCTCTATATTGGGCCGAACTGTATTAATGTCCAGCAACCTGTTTATAGAAATATTATGACTTGTAGGAATTATCTCTTTATTTAACTTTAAATGCTTGTTTAAATATGTTAAAATATTAAATTTAGAAATATTTTCACACCCTGCGATTATAACTTTATTTTTAAATTTTTGATGAATTATTTCTACACAGATATTGGCCCATTCTAGAGAGGTAACCCCGTTCCAGAGGTGATTTGTATAACCATTGATATTTTTATTTTTATTATTTTCAAACCAACTCCAAAGTCCATAACTGGTTTTCTCTTCTGGGCCAATAATAGAGCTTCTTATAGTGGTTGATTTGTGGTGTTGTTTTATTATTGAAGTTCCAGCTTTTTTAGATGTGGCATATGGATCTGTGAAATTACTAATTTCGCAATCTGATGATGGATGTATTATGTGGCCTTTATAGTATGAAGTTAAGTCTTTAGGAAGCATAAAATTAGAATAATAATTATTTGATTTTTTTTGAGGTATTGATCCTATGCAATTTATTAAAAAATCTGAGTCAGATCGCTTAAGCGCCTCCATGAATCCATTTAGCGGCCATCTATGATTAATCAACTCTACATTAAAAGAAAAACTTTTTAACCTCTTGTATACAAAATGGCCAAGCATTCCTTTGTGCCCCAATATAAGAACTTTTATATTGGAGTTTTCCATAAACAATTTAAGTTTTTATTTTTATTAATTATCTCTTCCGAAAATGTATAGGCTAAAATATAGATAGAGTCTGGCTTTTCGTAGTTAAGAAATTCTCTGTTTTTAATTTGAATATTACTAATTGGAGTAAACAAATTTTCTTTTAGTGGGGAATCGTCAATAATAAAATCTAAATCATTTTTATTTATTTCAAAAATGTTCATTAAGGTATTGGCTTGGCCAGAAGCTCCGTAACCAAAGACTCTATTTCCTATTTTTTTTTGTTCCGAAAAGAACTCTTTTGATTGCTCTTTGAGGTTATTTATTTTCAGAGAAAATTCTTTATAAGTCTGAAGATCATAAAGGCCTAAGTGCATTTCTTTTTTTAAAAAAGCAGTTACCTTTTTAGACGGGTTTTGTTTTTTTGAAGCAAAGAACCTTATTGACCCTCCATGAATATCAATTTCATCTACGTCATTAATATATAAACCGTAATCATTTAAAAGATAATTTAAAGCTTTTAACGTATGGTAATACATATGCTCATGATAAATAAAACAAAATTGCATATTATTTATAATAGTTCCGGCCCAATGGACTTCGCAAACAAACACCCCATCATCAGTTAAAAGGCTAGAAATGCCTTCGGTATAATCTCTTATGTTTTCAATATGAGCAAAATTATTACTACTAAAAACAACATCAAATTGCCCATGCTTATCTTTAATAAGGTCGGACTTTTCTTTAGAAAAGAAATCATTTTCTAGTTTGCAGCCGTTTGGGCAATTATTTAAAGAAACATCACTAGGATCTACGCCAAGAATGAAATCAGATTTTCCTATAAAATTTTTCAAAAAAGAAAAATCGTTACAACCTAAATCGACGATTTTAGAGCATTTAAAATTATCAAAAATAATTTTAGAAGTCTCTTTAAAGTGATTTACAAGCGTACTAATAGCACCGGTTTTGTAAAAATATTTTTTAAATAAGATGTCTGGGTTGATAACTTCATTTACTTGAACAGAGCTAGATTGTTCGCAAAAAGATAATGTTAATGGGTATGATGATTCATTTCCAACCTCTTCTTCTTTAAGAAATTGGCCAGCAAGAGGTAAGTTTACTTCCATGAATGGCTTGCTTGTCAAGCCTGAAAGTCTAGATTTTTTATATTTTTTATAGTCCATATTAGAGAGGATTAAAATAATTATTTTCTTCTAGGAGTTTATAAAGATCATCTTTCGAGATACAGCAGTTTTTACTAGATAATTCTTTTTTATTTAAAATGTTTTTTTCTGCGAGTTTCTCGTAATGCATTAAAAAATAATTATTTTTCATAGTAACTCTACTTGACTCTTCTTCCGAAATAAGGATTTCGTGTATTTTTTCTGAAATTCTTGGGCGGCCAATTTTATACTTCAAGCCAAATTCTTCTTTGAATATTTCAAAAAGATGTTTGATCTTCATGCTTTGCGAGTTAGGGATGACATTATATCCATTTTTAGTTAAAGCGAATTTTATTAAGTTAACTGATTCATCGACAGGAATAAAAAATCTTGTCATATCTTCTGAATACAAGGTTAATTCCTTATTATTTTTAATAAAGTTCCAGATCAAGGGGATTATACTGCCGGTTGAATTAATTACATTGCCATAAATTGCCGAAGAAAGATTTGGCCCTTTAACTTTATCTGAATTAACAATAAACGATTCTCCAGCAACGAATTTCATTGCGCCGTATATTGTAGTAGCAGATCTTGATTTATCACTAGATATAAAACACGCAGCATCAAGGTGATTTTCCGCAATTTCCCTGCTATTTAAAGCTCCTTGGATAATTACTTGATTAGATTCGGAAACATTTGAATCTACCGCTTCAATTTGTTTCAAGCTAGCTGAAAAAATCCCTATATCATGACCTTTAGAACTTTTATTCAAAAGATGGAAATTTCTCACGTCACCTATAATACAATTAATTTTAGGATATTTTTTCTTTAAAAAATAATGCTTCGCTTCGTCTCTGCTAAATACAGTTATTTCGTTATCATTATATAGGTCTTCTACTAAATTTGACCCAAGGTATCCAGCTCCACCTGTAATGAATATTTTTTTATTCTTCATTATAATTTGGAATAATCTGTTTGCCTAGAATGCGACTTGAAAATGGAACAAATGAATGATCAACCCCTAAGATAGATTCATCCCATGTTTTCCAATTCCAATCAATTGAATCATTTGCAAGTGTGTAATTATAAGATTCCTCCGGAAGTTCTTTAAAAACAGCATTTTTCTGTTCTTTGTATTTTTGATTAAAATGGGCTTGTGATTTAGCGCAAGAATCAAATACTTGCAATGGGGATGGGGTTTTATTGAAGTCATAATTGGATTCCCTGCTTTCGTATAAAGCTAAATCATTAAATTTAAGTCTATAAATAAAATCTATATCTTCCCAGCCCCCGTTTAAAAATCTCTCATCCATCCATCCTATTTTTTTTATTAGAGATTTAGTAAAACCCATAAAGCCCATCCCGTACATAAAGGAACAAGCAAAACCAGACTCTAAAAGATTTATAATTTTCTCAACCTCATTAACAGCTGGAATACATCTATCATTAATGGTTATCATAACTTCTGTTTCTGAGGTGTCTATGGTAGTGTTTATTAATTTTGAATAGCTGCTATATGCAAATGGATGCCTGTTTATTCGACAATTCCACTTAACTATATATTTTTCTTCAAGTTTTTTGAGAATTTCCTTTTGGTTTTTTACTATGTTTTCATCATGCCCGCATAGTAAGGCTATTGTTATTTCTTTAATTTTCATTTTATAAAAATGTTTTTTCTAGATTATAGAATGGTTTGTTTATTATTTTTTTATATAAATCAAAAGATAGTAATTTTATGTCAAAATCATCCCAGCTGTTAATCAATAAAATCGGAAGGTTTTTATAAAAACTAGCATTGATAGAATCTGTCACAATTGGAATAGTCTTTAAATATAAACTTTCCCACGTTTTATGGCAATCTATGCCATTGCCATTAGGGGAAGTGGAAAACATAGAACAAGAAAGGCGGTCTAAATATGATTCAAAAGGGACTTTATTTTCAAATTCTATATTGTTTTTTTTAACAGCATTTAAACAGGCTATTCTTTCTTCGGGATTAGTATCTACCGTAAAATTTGCATAAACTAAATTTGTTTTATTGTTCTTTTTATTGATTGTATTTTTAATTATTTTTTGATTTCCGTGAGGCCAAATAGGATTCGCGATACCAATAGGTATGGAGGTTAATTTTGCGTGATTTATATTTACATTTTGAGCGTACCAATGTATGATTTTTGAATTATCTAATATATCAAGATGCCGGTAATCTATGCAATTATCACTATTATGGGTAATTATTCTAACAGGCTCTTTCAAATAGAACTTTTGGAATTGTGAAATGTAATCCGTTTTAACGAAAATCAAAGGCTCTTTAAATAATCGATTGGTCGGGCTTACATTATTAAAGCCTTTTTCGTCTAGACAAAAATCGCATAGACTTTTAAAATATTCACCACACAGGAAATTCATACAGAAAGAATATTGTTTAATAAATATTCAGCTTCGTTTTTGTCGAATGGTCTAGGCATATGAGCATCTACTTTTTGATGTTCTTGAAGTTTTGTAGTTTCCCAAGAGGCCCGATCTATCCTGCCTTTAGCTAAGCCTAAATTGGTGCCACGATCAATACTTTTGACATCCTGACTGAATAATCTTTTTGTTATGATTTCTTGATCAGTATACCACCATTCGTTAAAGTCATTTGATTTACTGTTTTTTTCTTTCAATAAAATTTCTTCAATTGAATTTTCGGTGATTACTTCATTCCATAGTTTTTTATTTGCGCAAATGTAGCAAATGGGGAAATGTTTATAACCAGTCAAATCTGCTCCATAAGCAGTCCATCGGTCTTGTTCTGGATGCCAATAATCAGATAATGGCATCATATCAACATCGGAAGTCATAATCATCCCATCTAGATATTTTGCACCAAATAATCTAGAAACCTGAACTACAGTTTCGTCCCTGTAGCCTTCTATGCTATTTATTTTAATAATTCTATTTTTATCAGAACTTTCTATCTCCATGTCGCCAAGGTAGAAGGTAAGGGTATTCCATCCAATAAGGTTCCAAGCTTTTTGAACAAAAGGTAAATATGAAATATAGTCTTTATGACTATTACTAGATAGTATAACAGTCTTATTGTTTGAGTTCATTTGCAATTAATTTTTTAATCTTAAGTATGCAATAAAGAATATTAATCATTGGAATTTGAGTGGGAGTTTAATGCATCAAGATGAGATTGATCATAGACATCATTCTCATCAAAAACTTGACCGACAAATTGATTCTCTTCTCTTGGATTCGGGAATTCGATACCAGTAAAAAATGGATCGTGAACCATTATATGTTCAAGAGGAACTTGACCAATTATGGCGTCAAAAAATTTATAGTCAGTACCATAGTTATCGGTTTGAGAAAATCGAGAGCATAAATCTTTCATATTATCTAGTATACCTTTCTTTACGCCAAACATCCCGCCAAGAACGTTAAATCCATGATGTGGGTGATCACGCATAATATGAAAAAGTTTTTCACTATTCATGAATTCAGAAACAGCGTCAGATTCTCTTTGGTTTAAGCGACTATCGCAGTCTCTAGAAATCATTACAGAGACATCCTCTTCCGAAATAGACTCAAATCTCCAAAACATTCCAGTCCAGTTAGGCGCACGTTCTTCAATAATTACTTCAGTACTATCGGCGGACTGAAGAGATTCAATGTATTTACTTGGAACATCTTTATGGACATAAAACCTGCAGGTCCAATCGGGGTAATACTTTTCTCTTAGCTCTGAGTTCTTGACTGCTCCAACACAGTATTTTGGATTACTACCCCATAGGGAGAATGAAATTATTTTTTTCATATATAAGATCTGCTATATTGATTCTTTACTTGGTTGACCTCGAATAGGGCTTTCTGTAGGGTTTTTGAGCTTGTCGATACCCCGTCAGGGTTTCTGAAATACAAACCTAAAACTTTGTCAATTTTTTTCATTTTAGCACCTCCATCTACAGAGCGAAGCCACATTTCGTAATCACCTGCAGACATTAATGAATCATTAAACATTCCAAACCTGTCATGTATTGATCTTCTCCACATTGGCTGACAATGAGGTGAGTTTATAATCCTTAATGAATTTAAACAATGGTCTAAGCATGGAAACTCTTTATCCGTAGTGTTATTTTTAAAGGTCTCTCCTTTTATTTTTGTCTCTAAAGTCCTGTAATAAACCAGATCTATCTCCGGGGATGACATGAGTGAGGATCTCTGCTCTGATATAGCTGTTTCGCATCTACTATCATCTAAATTCATGTTTGTTATAAACTCTCCGCTAGAGTTTTTTATGGCTAAGTTCCAACATCCATAAACTCCCGGATCTTCATGTAAGCCGAAGTCTTCGATGTGAAAATATTTAATATTACTATGATTTGAGAGCTCCTTATCGATAAACCTATCTTCTCTAGTTTTATTGGCGTCTACTAGTATCAGCTCGCAATCCTTGAAGGCAGTTTGATGGATGACGTTGTCCATAAACTCCTTTATGTAATCCTCGCTATTAAACATTGAGGTTATAATTGAGACTTTTCCTTTATCCATGATGAATCATATCACAAAAAACCAGATATGTCAAAATTTTTTTTCGGGTTTCCTTATTTTATGCTTGCTTTATGTTAACATATAGTTATAATATGATCATATTATTATATATATATGAAATAGTATATATTAATATTATTATTACGTTAGTAATAGCAAACCTTTTTTTATTAAAAATTTTAGTTGACTTTTCGATTAGTAAGTGATATGATCTTAGTCATGGTTAAAAAAGCTAATAAAGGTAGTAAGTTTTATTTTGTTCAATGCGGAGACTGGGAGGGAGTAACGGTGGCGTCATCCCCTAAGGAAGCTTGTCGGGCGGTTGTTTCACAAGCAGTTGAGTTATTTAAGGAAGATTTAAAATTTACAAAAGTTATGGTATGTGTTGACTGTAAAAAGTCGATAGACGGAAAAGATGACGAAGCGTCGGCTTTTCTTACTGAAAAAATAATGGGGGAAATGCATGAAAACTAATTTTATAATAGGAGTTTGCGGTAACGCTAGAAGCGGTAAAGATACTTTTTGTGACTTTGCTAAAAAGTTCTTATCCAAAAAAAAAGTGGGGGCCGCTAGAGCTGCGTTTGCGGATGAACTCAAAAAAGACTTAGATGATTTATGTAGAAATAAAATAGGTATAAGCGCTTTTACAAGAGACTCTGGAGAAAAAGAAGTTATCAGACCGCTTCTCGTAACTTATGGTACTGATGTCATTAGGAAGATGGATGAAACTTGGTGGATTAACAGACTAGAGAAAACGCTAGGGGTACATCAGCACATGGGATTAATACCTATTATTACCGACGTAAGGTATCCAAACGAAATGGAATGGATACAGGACAATCACAACGGAGTATTAGTCCACATTACGAGAAAGGGTATTGGCCCGGCAAATAAAGAAGAGAAAGAAAATAATCCTATTCTTAAAAAAGGCGCCGACTATAGAATAATGTGGCCTACATTTGGGGACAATGACATTGATAAGGCTGAAAGATTTGTTACTAAGACCATGAACAAAATATACAAAAGCAAGATTAAATGAACTTGAGAGATGATCAATTAGTTTTTAATATCCAGCGCGAGTTTGAAGCTGAAAAATGTTTGCTTGAGTTGGTTAACAGACATAGTGGAATATTTTACGATATAGTAAATAGATACGTTCCCGTTGATTCTGATATATGTTCAAGGGATGATCTCTTTGACGATAGGAATTTTTATATATACTCTGCTGCACTTAAATACAAGTCTGACAAAGGTACTAAATTTTCAACCTTTCTTGGGAATGAAACCAAATGGTTATGCTTGAATTCATACAACAAGGCAAAAAGAAAAAACTGTGTTAATAAAACCCCGGAAGAGATAGACTTCTTAGATAAGCAAGATTCTATAGAGGGTATAGACCTAAATCTCCTTAATGAAATCTACTTTATAATAGATAAGCATCCTGATAGTAGAGTATCGAAAATATTCAAAATGAGATACAAGGATGGAGAAAAATTAAAACTTTTACCATGGAGGCTCATTGGGCCAAAAGTAAAGCTAAGCATCCAAGGATGCATAAATATCCACGACACAGTTGTCGAGGACTTAAAGAATAAACTGTTAAAGAAAGAGTTATCATGAATAATGTTGTTTTGTCGGGAAGATTAGTAAAAGATCCAGAATGTAAAGAGTTTGATGGGGGAAAAACCGTGTGCGATTTTACAATCGCTGTAAACGGATATAAGAAAGAAGATACTATCTTCATAAAAGCAAAAGCTTGGGACGCAAGAGCTAAAAGTTGTTCTAAGTTTTGTAGTAAAGGTTCCCTAGTTAACGTAACAGGATCTCTCAGGGAGAATTCTTGGAAGGCTAAGGATGGATCGAATAGAAAAGAAATTTACATTCTTGCATCTGATATAGAATTTGTACAAAGGCCCCAAGAAGAAGGCCAACCAAAAAATAAAGAAACTGAACCCTCACATAAAGAACCAGCTCCGGTAGAAGTTGATGAAGTTTCTGATGAGCAACTCGAAGAAGTTCCATTTTAATGAATTCTTTAATTTTTAAATGTCCTATAAATAACGTTTCTTTTGGTAACGTATCAGTAAACCTATTAAGGGAGATGCATAAACGCGATATGAATATCGCTCATTTCCCTATAGGTAAACCTGATATTAGCGTATTCGATAAGCTAGGAAAAGACTTCCAAGAATGGCTACAGTCATCAATCGACAATAGATTTAAATTATTAAATAAAGACCTACCCACGCTTCAATTGTGGCACATTAATGGAAGCGAAAATAGGATTACAAAAAAACATCATTTAATAACATTTCATGAATTAGATAGCGTCACGGAATCAGAAAAAAATATATCAAGCATCCATGATAGTATAATGTTCAGTAGTTCTTACTCCTCGAAACTTTTTAAATCAGTTGGATGTGAAAATATATCTCACATAGGAGTAGGATTTGACCAAGACTTAAACCAGACTGGAAAAGATTACCTAAAAGACAAGGTTCACTTTGGCCTCATGGGTAAATGGGAAAAAAGAAAACACACCGCCCAAATTATTAGGATCTGGGCTGATAAATACGGCAATAACTACAATTACCAATTATCTTGCTGTATCAATAATCCCTTCCTTAAACCAGAACAGCTTAACAGCTTTATAAGTAAAGCTTTAGAAGGAAAAAAATACGGAAACATAAACTTCCTTCCTTTTTTAAAAACCAATTCTGAAGTTAATGAATTACTTAATGCTATAGATATAGACTTAACTGGACTAAGCGGGGCAGAAGGATGGAACCTGCCGTCTTTTAACGCAACAGCCTTAGGAAAGTGGAGTATCGTACTGAATGCTACTTCACATAAAGACTGGGCTAATGATAAAAATTGTATACTCGTTGAACCGTCTGGTAAAACCCCAGCTTATGACGGACATTTCTTCCAAGAAGGTGCTATGTTTAATCAAGGAAACATATATACTTTTGACAGGAGTGATGTAGAATCAAAAATGGAATATGCAGAGACATTGTGTAAACAGGAAAATACAGAAGGTTTAAAATTACAAAAAGATTTCTCCTACTCTAGTGTACTAGATAAGATAATCAAAAATATTGAAAACAACTAATTAATATATAATATAAAAATATGAAAGACGAAATTAAATTCGAAAACGGCAAAGCTATTCTTTGCTGCGGTAGTAAAAAATGCCCCATGCTTCGTAAAAATAAAGAAGGCATGATCGAAATTGAAGACGACTTTGGTGGGAAAATAACCATCAGAGAAGACCAAGCTAAGTTAATTAATAAAGCTATAGATCAAATCGAAGAAGAAAAGTGACAGCAGTTTTAGTACTGCTTTCCTGCGTTGGCTTGACTTTTATACTAAAATATGGTTCAATCTTAAACTCGATTCGTTCTTTTTTAGTAAAAAATTCTTTCTTTAAAGGTTTGTTTTCTTGCTCTCTTTGTTTAGGTTTTTGGTCTGGAGTTTTACATTCAGTTTTTTTATATTACTTTGAGTGGAACAATATTTATATACTACTGCCTTTCGTGTCTTCTTCCGTTTGTTGGTTTGCCGACTGCTTAATGACTAATATGCAAACTATAGAAATATTAATGGATAAAAAAATAGAAAAAAAATAATGCCAATTTATTTATATCAAAACCCAAAAACCGAAGAATATATAGAAGTATTCCAAGGCATGAATGATAAACATCAATATTTTGATGATGCCGGGCTAGAATGGAAGAGAGTGTTTACTTCTCCCAACGCAGCTATCGATCTTGACGCCAACCCTTACGATCACCAAGGCTTTGTTGATAGAACTAAGGGTAATGGAACGGTTGGAGATTTATGGGACAGGGGTAAAGAAATGAGCGAAAAGAGAGCGTCTCAAAACGGGGGAGTAGATCCTTATAAAAAAGATTATTTTAAAGACTACTCGAAGAAAAGAAAAGGCGCTAAACACCATTCAGATAACTAGGAATTTATTCCTGATACATAAGAGACGTCGTAAATCGTTTCATAGGTCACCCCTCCATCACTAGGGCAAGCATCGCTATAGATATCAATAGTACAAATTCCGCCCCCACCATTACTATAGCTCCCTACGTAAACGTTCCCTGCCGATAAGCTTCCATAATTAGAGCCGTCGTAGTAAACTTGATAACCGTCATACGAGCCCCCATCACCACATACATAGTCAGCCAGATCGTCGCAGGCAAGAGCAAAGTAACTACCACCACCTCCACCTCCACCACCTCCAGCGGAACCTCCAGTCGCAAAAATAACCCAGTCCCCTCCGCAATATCCAAAAAATCCTCCTGATGTGCTATTGTAAACAATCATGCCATTAACAGGTCCAGAAATTGCATTCATTTGAGAATCTGTCATTCGGGGCATGATTGGAGCACTTGATGTAGTTGATATATCTAATATGCCTTGTGGACTTGAGGTTCCTATACCTAATCTTTTATCTCCGCTATTATACACAAAATCATTAGATGATCCTAGTATACCTGCGTCATCGGCAGATTCTGAATAAAAAGTTACTCCACTTACGCTTACAGAACCTATGTTCTTGACATCGCCTCCACCCAATTTTGAGTTTCCGGGCTCGACCAAAACAATTCCCTGTGATCCATGGCTTCTTATCACATGACCAATAGGCATTTGATAGTTTGGAGATACAGGTTTAACCCCAGTTAACGCTCCAGATTCTATCGCGAGAAAAACTTCATCTCCGGCAGAAAAATTCAATGTATTCAAATCTCCAACAGACCCATGAGTCGTGACGTAACCAAAAGAATTATTACTTATATTATGAGTCGCAAGACCTATAGATTGTGAATTTTCTTCAGAATCAGCGGAAGCAAGAACAACTGTTGGCGCTTGATCTCCATGGGAACCATTAATCCTAACGGTTTGGCCGTTATTTATAGTTGATCCTATATTATTCCTTACCCTTATATATTGCTCTTGGCCTATTTGTAGAGTTATACCAACTTCGTCGTTGTATACGGCTAATGCTTTATTGATTGAATCATAAAACAACCTTCCTTCTTGATGAGCTGGGGTTGAAATAGTTGAGTCAAAATCTATAGAATCAAAATTTCCAGTGCCACTAGTGATTAGTGTATTTCCAATATTTGCAACGCCGCTAGTTGCATTAATAGATCCAGCAGATCCTCCAGTTGAAACTGGAACTCCAGAAATAGTTAGAGATGTAGAAAAGCTTCCTATACTCCCGGTAACTACATTAAAATCTCCAGTCCCCCCAGAAATCGTTCCATTTTCTACAATTAAATTGCTATTATTTTTTACATTAACTTGGTCTTCTAGATTAATTTGACCTCCGCTAACTTGTAATGCGCCATTAGGCCCTTGAGTGGAGTTCCTTGGCGTTGATATAGGGTACCCTATTTTTATTGAATCAGCAAATACAGCATTAGGAGTATATATATTACTTGGGTCTACCAATATGCCTTGAGCCCCAGAGAAATCAACATTTCCATTAAAGTATTTCCATCCGCTAAAATTAAAATTACCGCTAGAAAGTCCAGTTACGTCATTATTTAAATTCGTTACTTGGCCCTGCAGATCTCCAGACAGTTGATCGAAAGTCGGCTGCAGATTATCTATTTGTTTAAACTTTATTCCCATTTCCCGTTTCCTTGTTATAATATATACACTTTACATTGAAAA
>JGI24006J15134_10000611_pt1 | contig 21862 bp, 23 predicted proteins | sample LinPmetageLP53_FD_15134 | JGI IMG/M metagenome (IMG submission 15134)
CTAAAGAAGCTAAGTTAATTTATGAAACAATTAAGGATACGTTTACTATTTCGAAAGGAAAGAAAGCGGCTCCAAAGAGATCATTAAAAGAAGGCTTAGGAATGGCTTCTAAAGCAGCAGGTAAATCTACTGCACCAAAGAAAGAAATTCTTAACGAATCTAATAACATGGTTGCTAGAATGCAAAAGCTAGCAAATATCACAATTAAACAATAATTTACAAAAACTAATAAAATGAACGTAAATACTTTATTAGAAGGTTCATCTCCGTACCAAGTCCTCTCCCAAGAGTCAGCTAAGTTAGCTAACAAGTGGGGTAAATCAGGACTTCTAGAAGGAATCGAATCTTCAACAGAAAAAAACAACATGTCTATGTTGTTAGAAAACCAAGCTAAACAGCTTGTAAATGAGGCTTCTCAGCAAGGGACAGGAACTAGCATATCAGCTGGTAATTCTGAAGCTTGGGCAGGTGTTGCCCTTCCACTTGTAAGAAGAGTATTTGGTGAAATCGTAGCTAAGGATCTTATCTCGGTTCAACCAATGAATCTACCAGCTGGTTTGATTTTCTACCTTGACTTCCAATATGGATCAGGTCAGAACTTTAAAGGCGCAGCAGAATCTTTATATGGTGCTACTTCGGATCTTAAGAGAACTGATGGTGCATTTGACAAAGGTCTTTATGGTGCTGGTGAGTTTGGTTACTCAATTACACAGTCAGCATTTACAAGTACTGGTGGTGTAGCTTCAGCTTCTGCTGCCTTTACAGGAATCTTAAATTTAGATACTGAATTTTCTTCGTCTAAAAAGGGAGAATTTGGTGATAACGTAGGTGCTACTTCAGTAGTAAGAACACTTCAAATTCCAGCAGTTTCAGCTTCAGGATATGATGCAGAAGCAGTAAGAGGATTTGATATCACTACTGCAGATGTAGTAGTATTCCCACAATATACGAGAGTAGTTGGTGATAATATTGAATTTGTAGTTTCAGCAGCAGCAAATCTAGATTTATCAACAGCTGCAGTTAATTACTTAAAAGGTCCAGATAACCTAAACAACGTTAATGACTTCGAAGATGCTATTCCAGCAGCTGGTGTTTCTTCACAAGAAATTCCTGAAATCAACGTTGAATTACAATCTGACACAGTAGCTGCTAAAACACGTAAATTGAAAGCACAATGGACACCTGAGTTCGCTCAAGATCTTAATGCTTATCACTCAATTGACGCTGAAGCAGAGTTAACTTCTATCCTAAGCGAATACATCTCAATGGAGATTGACCTCGAAATTTTAGATATGTTAACTAGAAATGCAGATACTGTAGAAGGTTGGTCAGCTAAGGTTGCACAAGATGTAGTAGTAAGCGATAATACAACTGCAGGTGGTTCAACAGCTGTAACTTACACATCAACAGCGAATGCATCAGGTGTATACTACACTAAAATGTCTTGGTTCCAAACATTAGGTGTTAAACTACAGAAAGTTTCTAACTTAATTCACCAGAAGACACTACGTGGTGGTGCTAACTGGTTAGTAGTTTCTCCAAAAGTTTCTACAATTTTAGAATCAATTCCAGGATTCTCAGCTGACTCAGCAGGAGATTCTGATAAGTACAACATGGGTGTACAGAAGATTGGTGCTATTAATAACAGATATCAAGTTTACAAAAACCCTTACATGACTGAAAATGTTATTCTAATGGGTTACAAAGGAAATCAATTCCTTGAAACTGGTGCTGTTTTTGCTCCATATATTCCACTCATTATGACTCCTCTAGTGTATGATCCAGTATCATTTACACCAAGAAAGGGTATCATGACACGTTACGCTAAGAAGATGGTTCGTCCAGACTTCTTCGGTAAAGTGTACATCCAAGATTTAGACACAGTCTAAACTTAGGTTAAAAATATATAAGGAAAGGGCCGCAATTTGCGGCCCTTTTTATATGTATAACAAAACGTTATATGGCTAAACAAAATATTGAAAAATCACCACCTAAAGGTAATATTAGGTTCTCAGTAACTCTATCAGAAGAACAAAAAATTGCAAAAACTGAAATATTAAACCATCCTTATAATTTCGTAGTAGGAAAAGCAGGATCAGGTAAAACACTATTAGCAGTACAAATTGCTTTAGATCAATTTTTTAAACGTCAGTATAATAAAATTATTATAACAAGACCAACTATTTCAACTGAAGATAATGGGTTTTTACCAGGGTCTGAAAGAGAAAAAATGGAACCATGGTTAGTTCCTATTCGATCTAATATGCGAAAAGTTTATAATAAACCACAAATAATAGAAAAATTAGAAAAAGAAGAAAAAATCGAATTAGTATCTTTAGCCCATTTTAGAGGTAGAACTTTTGATAATGCTGTAGTTATTGTTGATGAATACCAAAATTTATCAAAATCTCAATTAGCAATGTGCATTGGTAGATTAGGTAAAGACTCAAAAATGATATTTTGTGGAGATTCATATCAAATAGATTTAAAAGATAAAAACTACTCAGCCTATCATGATATGGCTAAATTAACTAATTCTAAATATGTCTTTAAAACTGTATTAACAGACTCACATAGACATGCAGCTATAGAAGATTTATTAGAATTATTAAATGGTTATCACTAAGTTTTTATCACTTCTTCATATTTATATATGAAATAACACAAACATCATGGCAGCAGGAAAATATAGCTTTACTATTGAGCAAGGAGCAACTTTTACAAGAACATTCAAATATAAGGATGCAAATGGGGATCCATTTGATCTAGATGGTTATAATGTAAGAATGCAAATAAGACACTCACATGGTTCATTAGCCCCTCTAGATACTTTTGATAATAATGGAAATGGAGGGTTTGAATTATCTATACCTGCAGGTGGATCTGTTAAAAACCAAATAACATTAACAATGTCAGCTTCCCAAACAGCAGCCTTTACATTTGATCAAGCTCTTTATGATATAGAAATTGAAAGTGGAAGCATAGTTACTCGTCTTCTTCAAGGAAAAATAAAATTATCTCCCGAGATTACAAAATAGTAATTAATTGTGGGTGATATAACTGAAATAACAGAGCAGGTAGCAACATCTCTTGAAATATTAGATGGAAATCCAACTCAGTTAGAAATTAGTGGAGAAGAGGTTAAATTTCTTGAAATAATAGAATATACAACAGATGGAGGTACTCCTAATGTTAATATTGAGGCTGATATTAAAACCATTGAGATTCCAGGAGAATCTCCTACAACAATTAATATATCTAAGGACGCCCCTTCAAGTATATTAATCTCTGAAGAAACAATATTTCTAGATATAACTGAAAAAACTCTTATATCAGGAGCTTTTGATTTAAACTTTAATAACTTACATAATATACCTTATAAGGTAAGCAATAATAATATTGGTATAGGTCCAGGAAATGACTCCCCTCCTACTTTAGTAGACCCACAATTCCCACTTCATGTCACAGGAACTTTATTTTCAACAACAGTAAGTAGTTCTCAAGTACAAATATCGGGGGACAGTGTAAATGATTTATTTTTAGTAAAATTAGAGGGAGAAAATAAACTAGTTATAAATGCTCAAGGAGTAACAGTATTGGGACAATTTAATATAACTCCAACTGCAGTAGCAGGAGGTTTATTTTATAGCGCTAGTAATGATTTTTTTTTAGGATTAGAATAAGTTTAATATGTATAAATATATAATAGTATAAAATGGCAGATTGGAAAAAAATAGTATTAGAAGGTTTAGATGCAAATTTAAACCAAATAACGGCAAGTAATGGAATACAAATAACAAATTCTCTTACTTTACCTACAACCACCAACGCTGATTTTAAAATCTTAGTAGCAGACTCCACAACGGGTGATGTAAAAGGAGAAGACCAAATAACTGTAGGGGCTCAAGGAACAGATATAGTTACCTTCACTACAATGTCCATAGGAGGTACTCCTACCGTTTCCTCATCTCAAGCTGACGATATATTAACACTACTAACAGGTAGTGGAAATGCTCCTTTAAGTATAGAGGGTACTTTAAGTAGTGATACTCTAACATTTACAGTTGCAACACACTCTAGAGAAGATGTAGAAGATTTAGCTTCATTATTACTTTCTTCCTCAAATTTAGGCACTACAGATGTCCACCAAGACATCACTATAAATTATACGGATAGTTTCGTACTTCCAGGCACCTTTTCTCTAACAGGAAGTTTACCTTTAGTTTTTGGAACCACTCCAGGAAATGAACAGAATGAGGTTACTTTAGATACATCCGTCGTTACCGATAATAATGGCGTCGAAGTCTCACAATCTCAAGCTAACGTAACTCATTTTTTAAATGGTGATGATGTAAAATTTGGTGATATTACTGCCTCAAATGCGGATTATTATTATGATCTTGGACAAGGCCCCGAGTTATCAGAAATAGCATATAATCCTCTTGGAACTACCACATTCGCCCCACATTTCCACGGAGGTCCTGGAAATATATCCCAAACAACAGACCTTCAAGTCCATGGATTTTTTGGAGGATATTTAAGCTCCTATCAAATTGGGAATCCCGGAATTGCTTCTCATATGGTATATAATTACCCCTTGGCGGCGCCTGGGAAATGGGTGTCAGCTTCAGCTCTTCATATAGTAAATGATGCTCATATGAATAGCGATCTAACAATGTCGGGGGATTTTATATTTCAAGGCTTTCAATTTGGTGATCGACACGTTTTAACTCATGATAGTGGCAATCTATTTGGATCGGGTTCTATGCCTACAGCTCTTGCAAATCATCACCAATTTACAGGATCTCTTCAACTTACAGGTAGTGGAGTTACTGCTTCATTATTCACAGGAGATGGTAGTGGATTATCAAATATTTCATCAAGTGCTTTAACAAATATTGGTATATTATCAGGATCAGCACAAATATCCGCCTCTATCTCAGGAGCATTTCATTTTCTTGCTCCCACACTCCGAACAGCTTCTGCAACAGATGGAACAGTTTCAGCTATAACAGCCTCAGGAGTAACTGTAACTTCAGGTTTCTCTGGCTTAGCATCAGGTAAGCAAATATTTCATTTTCAAGAATCTTCATCAGCAGACTTCTTAGATACTATAGCATTAAATTATATTGTTTCAGCTTCAACAACTGATACTTCAGGATCAGATATAACTACTACTGGTAATATAGGCACCGCAGATGGAGTAGTAACACAAACAATAGCATTAAATATCTCTAAATCAACTGATGGATCTTCAGTCTTAGCAGGAGGAGATAGAATAATGTTTGGAACTAGTTCCAATAATGACACATTAAAAACAACAATAACTAATTTATCTGGATCAATAGTTGGATCAGTATTAGGAACTGTAACAGAAATATCAGCAGGAAATGGTATTAGTGTAACTAATGGAACAGGATACGATGGCACTACTGTTGTAAATACTACTATTGACATACTTCTTAGTGGATCAGAGGGTAACCCAACCAATAACTCAGTTACATATGCTATTGATGATTTAGATTTTTATACTACATCTAATCTTTCATCTTCAGCTAATAAATTAGCACTCAATCCCTATATAAATGTAACCTCAGTAACAGCTTCCACAGGATCATTTTCTGCTTTAAAAGTCACTGATTCTTCATTTTTAGGCAATACAGAAGAATTAACAATTCAGGATAATTTCATATTATTGAATTCAGATGTTGAGGGAGGCCAAGGTGATAATGAAGACGCTGGTATTTCTATTAATAGAGGATCATCCCAAGATGCAAATTTATTTTGGAATGAGGCGGTTAATAGATGGTCAATAAGTCTAGGAAATCTTCAATCAGGATCATCTAATGACTCTCTAGAAGGTTATAGCACTAAAACAGCACACCCAGACTCCTATTTAGCAGTAACTACTTTTAATGACCAGAGCCCTGACCTTACTATTCAAAATCCTTTAACAAATAACCCAGCTGATGGAAGTGATGGAGTAGGTAATATCCACGTAAATACAAATGCTACCGAAGTTTGGATTTATGCTTAAAAGACTAAATAATATTAATATGTATAGATATAACAACTAATATGGCTGAATTATTTAAAGGAAAATATAAAATAAATAAATTTGCAACTATATCATCATCTGATGCTTTTTCTGCAAGTAGAGTTTCTAAAGATATACAAAGAATTCCTCATAGTTTACAAAATGGGGCTCAAAGTGTTTGGTTTGATAGAACTAAAGTAGAAGAAGATAAAATTGTAAAAATAAATAAAGAATTTTATATTCCTGTCAAAAAATCAAATTTTGCTGATATGATGAGTACTTATCTAGCAGCTAATTTATCTCCACAAGCATACACACAGGTAAGTGCTAGCTTTTTTAACAAAATATCATCAATGGGAAATGATGAGCTTGTAGGCATAATGGCGGAAGATGGACCTCCTCCTACTGCATCATATTCATTTTTTCCTAGAACAGGAATATCACCATATACTACAACTATAACAAATAACTCTACATTTGCAACAGGTGCTACTCATTCTATAGGTGCAGGAGGAGCAGCTAATGAATTTCATGAAAATGCATTTACATCTAGTTTTAATATTCATTTTATATTAAGTGCATCTGTTTCATCCTCAACAGTAACGGGTAGTGCTTTAAGTAAAGAAAGAGGAAAAATATTAACTTCATCGTATTCAAATATCTTTAATGGAGTAGGAAGTGGATTAGGGGCAGTATCTATAAAAACAAAAGTATTAGGAGATGGGGAATTAGATGATACAGATAAGTTTTTCTTTACAGAATTAAATGAATTTCTTATATTCCCCCATGGTTTATCAGGATCAGTAGGATCCTCATCACTTAGATATGCAAAAACATCTGGAGCTGTGTCAGCTTCTTCACCAATAACAGTATATCACTCAGGATCTACAATTGACACCACAGCATCAGGATCATTTCTCTTCCTAAGTGAAAATCTTCAAACTACAGCAAGTGCAGGATTTTATGCTGCAATAGGAAATACATCAGCATTTGAAGTACCTGCTGTAGGTAGCTTCTTTGCAGCAAAAAGACCCAGTGGAAATACAACAGTTATAGGATAGCTTTAAAAATAATGAATAAATAACATAATACCATACTAAAATGGGAACTTGGAAAAAAATAATAACTAGTGGTAGTAGCGCAGATCTACTAAATATCACATCAAGTGGAGGAATACAAATTGGAAGTCTTTCAGGAGGAGGTGCAAGTGATCTTGTACTTGTAAGAAATAGTGCGGGAGACATAGTAACAAGAACACAAACAGATATAGGAGCTTTAGGTTCAAATGCTTTTGCCTTTAAAACAATTGACGCACCATCAGGTACTGATCCAGTAGCAGCCTCTAGTAATGATACTTTAAATTTTGCAGCTTCACATAACATAACAATTAATGGTAATAGTACTGATAAATCATTAACATTTTCAGCTACTACAAAATCAGCAGCTGACATTACAACTATATTAAGTCAGTCTTTAACTAGTGGTACACATAAAAATATCACAATTAATGAGCCTTCAGCAGGTGTTTTTTCCCTAACAGGCTCTCAAAATCTATTAGTTTCTGACACAACAGGTCAAAGAGGTGTTGATCTTATTTATAACTCTGCAAATAATTCATTAACAGCTTCTCTTGTAGGTTTAACTACTCAATCTTCAGTTAGGTTTGCTGACATTACTTCCACAGGAAATATCTCAGCATCCGGATTTATTTCAGCCTCTGCTTTAGATGTTACAAATGATGCAGAAATAGGTGGAAATTTAACATTAGATGGTAACTTCCTTTTTGATGGTTTTAATTTTGAATCCTCTGACATATTAAATCACTCAGGTAGTAATATATTCGGCTCAGGAAGCCAAGAGCCCTCAACCATCGTCCACCAATTTACAGGATCTATTTCGGTCACAGGAAGTGGCATTACACTTGTAGATGGGATATTTACAGGAGATGGTAGTGGATTAACAAATATAGCAGCTTCATCTTTACCTGCAGGTTTACTTTCTTCCTCAAACCAAATAGCATCCGATATATCAGGAGCATACACAGGAGACACCGTTACAATCCTAAAAGATGGTGGAGAATTTTCTGCTATAACCGATGCAGTAGCTGTAACTAACACTGGATTAGCATTAGGTAGTACCATATTTACTTATGTAAATTCAGCTACTCAAAGTTTAAGCCAATCTGTAGCAGCAAATTATATTTCATCAATTGCTAACGCTACAGAGGGAGGAATCGATGTATCTAATGGAAGCGCAGGTGATGTAACCCTAGGAATAAACATTAGTAATTTAGCAGATTCTAGTACTGATATAGCTACTGGTGATTTTATAGCATTTGACGACAGTGGCACCACTAAAAAGGCAACAATAGCAGCCTTAGGAGCACTCATCACAGCCTCATCCGCGGGAACAGTTACTTCAGTAGCAGCAGGTGATGGTTTAACAGGTACAACATTTTCAACTATAGGAACTATAGCCGTTGGAGCAGGAGCTAATATATCAGTTACTAGTGATGGTGTTGCTTTAGCATCATCAATTGGTGGTAGTGGTGGTAATGCAATAGTTCAAGTTACAGCTAAGACAGGCTCATTTGCACACTTAGTAGTAGATGGTTCAACTACAATTCTCAATACTGAAACTGTATCAACTGATGATAACTTTATAGAATTAAATAGCAATCAGCCTGATTCAGCACCTTCACAAGACGCTGGTATTTCTGTTAATAGAGGATCATCCCAAGATGCAAATTTATTTTGGGCGGAGGATGTAACAGGAGAGGATTTTAATATTGGTAGATGGGCTTTAAGCATACAAAATTTATCTTCTACTGCTACTGATGGAAATGATACAGCTTACTTAACATCAGTATCCCAATCTGCATTACCCCCTTCAAATGCTCCAATTTTTGGTAATACCGCAGGAACAGGTAATATGCACATAGACACTGCTACTGGAGATATTTGGATGTACGTATAAAGTTTATTATATAATAAGTTATGGGAAAATCAATAGTAGATGATATAAAGAAAACCGCAAAAAAAACTGGAGGAAGACAAAATTTTAAAACTGACTTGACTGAAATAGAATTAAAATATCTTTTAGGTTTAATAGCGAAGTCAGAATTTAAAGGAGTAGATCTCCAAATAATATACTCAATTACGGCAAAAATACAAAATAAATTATTAAAATAAAAGTTATGGCAAATTTAGAATTAAACGAAGTGATATTTATCCATAAATCTCTTTCAGAATTAACGATAAAAGGGGGAGAAGCTCCTTTTATGGCAAATCTTCTACATAAGATGGTAGCAGAAGCAGAAAAATTACAAAAATTAGAGACTCAGGTAAAGAATCCACCTAAAAAGTAATGAAATGTCTGAATGGAGAAAAGTAATTACAAGCGGTAGCATAGCAGAATTAAAAGAGCTAATCTCAGATGGTAATTTAACAATTTCAGGATCACGAATAATCCTAAAAAATCTCCCAACTTCAGATCCTTTAATAGTAGGAAAGCTATGGAGCTATACACTCGATGATGGAAGAATGCGTCTAATGGTTTCAGAGGGATAATCTATGGCATCTTGGAAAAAACTAATAAATAGTGGCAGCAATGCCCACGTAGAATCTCTAGAGATATTATCACCACCTACTCTTTCTCCCTCTCTTGAAGTAGATGGAGGAGTATTCTTTCATAATTTACCAGATCAAGATGATCTTCCCTGGGGAACCTTAATGAAAATAGAGGACGGAGGTCTTGGTGGTGCTATAGAAAATATAGGCAACAGTAAATTTGTAATAATTTCAAATGCTCCTATTGATGAGGGAGAGGAGGAAGAGGAGGATTATAATATTCCTTGGAATGAAGCTAACTTAGATTTTAATGGGGATGGTGAAATTGGTTCTGGTAATTTACTTCCCTTTCTTATAGCATATGGTGAAGCTGAAGGTGATGTGAGTTATAACTCTAATTTTGATACCAACGGAGATGGTGAAGTTGGTTCTGCCGATTTACTTGTATTTTTAATAGCATATGGAGCAACCCTTGAGGAGCTAGCAGGTACTATGAATGATTTGAACATCCTTCTACCGAATAATAAAGATAGGCGACCACCCATAGCTTGGAATATTAGCGAATATGATTGGATAGATGATGATTCTAATTCAGACACTTATAATTATGTTACAGCAGATTCTGTAAGAACTTATTATGAGACTTTCACTAATCCATTTGCGATTGATGGTTTTTGGTCAAAACTTGGATATGATCCAGATGATGCTGGTGGAGAGGGTAGTGGTGTATATCGACATATATTTAGATCTAATCCCCCAGCATACAACGCAGATACTTTTCCTTATGAATACATCGATATATTTATATACCTCTATTTTACACAAACTACAGGCGGTGTGTTTGGAGGTAATACTTATTATAATAGAAATGGTGTACAAACTACTGGTACACTTACGGATAATTTTCCTCCGGATGGTGTTACTCCTATAGGATTCGGTCCATATCCTTCATAGGTCTAATGGGATGGGAAAAATTAATATCTAGTGGCAGTAATGTTAATTTACAGTCTTTATCTCTATTAGGGGCTGATAGTACAACTGAAACTACAATCAGTAGCTCACAGGAAGTAAATCCTGATTATCTCCCAAACGATCAACTTCTCCACCTCCACGACTTTACCGACGGAAGTGATGGGGTAGACGATAATTTTTGGAAAACCAATAATGCTAACTCTAATGCAACATCAGGCTCATGGACGTCTAAATACCGATTTGTATTTGATGATTTTGGTACTCTTTCTATTCACCGAAAATTTGAAGTTATTGGATCCTCTACGGGAGAAACTGGACCCAATGATGGTATTTCAATTGACCAAACCCAAGTTCCCACTAGAACCCTACCCCAAACAGAAGGAGCCCCCTTCTTATATACTGATGTATCTGTCGGCGCTACTACCCACAACCTCCGCTCTATAACATCCCCTTTTTTAAATTTAACAGATTATACTAGCAAAAAACTAGTTTTCTATTTTCATTTATATGGCGCTAACTGTGGAAATTTTCAAGTATGGACAAGCACTAGCGCAACTCATTTGTATGGAGGGTATCAGATGGATATGAAATATTCAAATTGGCCAGGCCCAGGCTCTCCTAACCAAACAGAAAATGTAGACTACTTTTCCGGTGGGAGTGAAAATACACCTACTTCAGTATTACAAATCCCCCCATCGGATGGCCAGATACAAGCATCTAAAACTTCTCGCTTTAATAGAGTAGAAGTTGACCTTGCACCATGGTCATTAAATCCTCAAGAGGTTAATAAAAATCTTAATGAGGGATATATTTGGATAATTTATAACCCTGCAACTAATTCTTTTGGTAATCTGTTAGGTGAATTAGCTATAAATCATCTTTTTTTAGATCTTGATGGCTATGAGGTAGTAGAATTTAATACAATAAACACTACAGTAGAAACTGAAATATATGAACCCTCCCTTGAGGTTTTAGGTGAAGCTATAAAACTTTATGGTCTACCTGAAGAAAATCCCGAAGAAAAAGGAGCCCTCTATAAGGAACCCCCTTCATTAGCAAATAACCCAAGCTATATTTTAATATCAACAGGATCAGCTGGCTAACCTCTTATATTTTTTGGTATTCTTCTATATTTATAATGGAACGCCCAAATTAATATAACCCAATGTCTCACATTCCAATATGGCCAGGCTCCTCATCTTTCTTTCCTGGTGACACCCCCTTCGGATTCTATGATAATGATCAATCATTTCAAACAGACTCAGAAATGGTTGCTACATGGTGTGCTAGTAGATTAGGATACCCTCTAGTAGACATTGAACTACAAGCCGTAAATTTTTTCGCAGCCTTTGAAGAAGCAACAAATGAATACGGAACACAACTATATAATTTTCAAATAATAAATAATTTTGGAAATGTAGAAGGCACANNAACAGGCTCAAANTTNAACAATCAACTAATAACACCAAACTTAGGAGGAGTAGTAAATTTATCTGAGCAATATGGTAGTGAAGCAGATGGTTCTGGAGGAGATTATGAATTACAACATGGCTCTATACCGGTAAACACCTCCCAACAAAAATATGATTTACTATCAGCTATAAGCTCTTCTATAAGTGGCTCAGAAAGAGTATATATTAAAAGAGTATACCATAATTCACCCGCAGCAATTAATAGATATTTTGACCCTTACGCAGGTACAGGTACAGGAATTCAATCACTAATGCAGTCCTTTGGATTTGGTAATTTCTCACCAGGTGTAAACTTTATGCTAATGCCTTTAAGTTTTGATATTCAAAAACTACAAGCAATTGAGCTAAATGATACTATTAGAAAATCAGGATATCATTTTGAGTTAACAGCAAATAGATATTTAAAATTATTTCCTATTCCTACTAGTGATTATACTCTTCATTTTGAGTATGTTCTCCAATCAGTTGCAAATGCCCCTGTAAAAAATCCATCAACCGGACTTATAACAGATGCCTCTAATGTACCCTACACTAATCCAGTGTATGCTTACATTAATGAACCTGGTAGACAGTGGATTAGAAAATATGCACTTGCATTAATAAAAGAAATGTTAGGAAGTATTAGAGGTAAATATACTACTATTCCTATTCCTGGAGCCGAAACAACTTTAGACCATGTAAGATTAATAACAGAAGCTAAAGAAGAAAAAGTTAAACTAATAGAAGAAATTCAAAAACTTCTTGAGGAAACTACTAGATTAAAACAATTAGAAAGGAAAAACCAAGAATCACAACAATCACAAGAAATATTCACTAAGGTACCTTACCCTATTTATATAATGTAATGAGTAAATTAAAAGACATACTATCAGAAGTTGTAAACACTTACCAAGTACAGGCATCTATGATGTCTAAAAGAGAAATCAATATCACTACAATTTTGGATCAGGTTAGAGGCATAGATAAAGTTACAATTGTTAATAATATTACACCTGAAGAATACCCACAAAAGGAAAATATAGAATTTACAAGAGTTCAAATTAAATTCGTAACACGAAATAACCCAAAGGATGACTTAAAACCTATGAGGGATGCAATGTTATACTCAGATGTAGAAAAGGGAGAATTTAAAATAGAAGGACTAATGAATTTAAGATGGAAAGAAAAAACCCTTAAACGAATGGATTAATGGCTTTATTTGGAAACTCTCGAGACATATCATTATTCCAATCACTTAATAGCGAGCTACTTAAGGATATAATCCAAACAGAAGTCGCATACTATAAATTTGCCCTTGAACAAACAAAGGTAAATGTTTATGGTGAGGCACCGGGTAAACATTACTATGAACCATTGAAAATAGCGTGTTTAGTTAAGAGAGAAGACCAAGCGTGGTCGTCCGATGACTTTGGATCTGACGTTAATCAAACCGTTGGTTTTAACTTTCTTAAACATGAATTATCAAACATAAATTTAATACCTGAGGTAGGAGATTTAATGTTATTTCGCAATAATTTTTATGAAGTAGACTCAAGAGTAGAAAATCAACTCATAATGGGTAGAGATCCAGATTATGCTATTTCAGAGGAAACTGTTGGATTTGGTAATAGTTTTTCTATATTAGTTAATTCTCACTTATCAAGAGTAGATAAACTCAATTTAATACCTTTAAGAGGAGGAAAATACCCCTCAACTGTTAAATTAGATGGTGGGTATGTAAATAAGATATTCTAAAATGGCAGATAGAAAACAAATACACCAAAATACACCAGTACCAGCAAGCGGTTATGATCGTTTGAGGGATAATTTATCCTCTGGATTTGCTGAGGGTTTTCCTGTTGAGGGTTTTCCAAATCCCGATAATAGATCTAATTTAAATAGAGGAAGAATCACAACTCGCAAAGATGATACTGTAAAAGATATTACAATTGGTTTACAAGATCATGATGAAGCTATTATGTATTATTTTGATAAAGTAATAAAACCCTCAGTTCTTATAAATGGTGATCGAGTAAACGTTCCTTTAATTTATGGTTCACCTGAAAGATGGAAAGGTATTCAAAAAGATGGATATTATAGAGATAAAGAGGGAAAAATTCAAGTTCCTCTTATAATGTTTAAGAGAGAAAACCTTACAAAACGTAGAGATTTAGGTAATAAAATGGATGCTAATAATCCAAACCTATATTATACTTTTCAAGAAAAATACACTAAAAGAAACCAATACGATAACTTTACAGTCCTCCAAAATAGGACACCACAAAAAGAAATGCATGCTGTGGTTATGCCTGACTTTGTAAAAATAAATTATACTTGTACTATTTGGACAGATTATGTAGCCCAGAATAATGATATTGTAGAAGCTATCAACTACTCCTCAGATTCATATTGGGGGGATGAAGAAAGATTTAAATTTATGGCAAAAATAGACAGCTATAATAATACGACAGAAGTTGCACAAGGAAATAATAGAATTGTAAAAACACAATTTGGTTTAGAACTTCAAGGCTATTTAATATCTCAAAACATTCAAAAGGAAATCAATAAAAAATCACAAAAATTCTTTACTAAATCAACAATAGTATTTAATAATGAGATATCTGTTTCTCCTACAGGAACTCCTCTAACAAGGGATGAAATAAGAAACGCCAATAATTAATGGCAATACCAATTAAATGGGAGGATGCTAATTTTAAATGGGATAAAGCCCCTACTACAGGTATTCCCCTCACATGGGATAATGTAGTTTTAGTTATAGAAGCTGTAGAAGCTTTAGAGGGTGGAGGTGTTATAGAGGAGGATATGCCTTGGGTTAAGGATGAGGAAAAGAAAAAACGCTTAGTTAAACTTATTTGTAAGGTTCAAGGTAGAAAAATCAAACAAACAAAAGAAATCAACGATTATAAAATTAAAGTATCTGACATTCGTTTATTAGCAAAAGAAATATTAAATATTGAAGTACTAACAGAAAATATTAAGTTCTAATAATAACTTTATATTTATAACAAAATACACTATGTACAAATTATTTACTGACAAATCCGAATTATTTGAATGTGACATCAAATTAGAAGGAGCTAGTCTAAATAAGTCTAAAGCTAGACTAGTCGTGGAGACAAACGACTACTCTCTTATGTTCGATGGAAGCATTAACTCATCAGGTAAATGCGAAATACCCATTAAAAAACTCAAGGGACTCATAGATGAATCGGCGTCAGGTAATATAAGACTCGAAGTAATAGCTGAAGATACATTCTTTACTCCTTGGGAAAGCGACTTTGAAGTAGCAGCAAGTAAAAAAGTAACTGTTGAAGTAAAATCACAAACAGCAAAACCTCTTACCGAAACAAAAATTAAAGTTGATGTTAAAGAAAAAGAAATTACATTAACTGAGCGAGACCACGTAATTAATTTATTTAAGCTTCTTATAAAAGAAGACATTAATATAAATAATATTTCAATCAAACGAAATAAACTCAATAATATAGTTGGAACCTATTTAAAAGACAAAGAAATCAACGATCCAAACAAAATTATTGGGGGTGTTATCACAGCTCTTTCAAAGAAAAAATAATGGTTATAAATGGGATTACCAAATTTAAGCGGAAGTAATATTCAAGACACCTTTCAAAGGGTGTTACATACAGATGGAAATCTTGTTCATGATGGAACAGGTAGTTTACTCCCAATTGCTTTTGAATCTGGGAATATAAGTGCAAGTGGAAATATAACAGCAAATTCATCAACACATCTTGAAGGATCTACATCATTTCCAAACAAATCGGGTAATGGTTATAAATTTGGTGGAAGTACAACTAAAAGAGCGGATTCCGGGTTTATTAGTGATGGTGTTAATGCTAAAACACATATAACTCCGCAACTCACCCAAAGACCTATGTTCTTTTTGGGACACCATAAAGACGCTAATAATGATGTTAGTGCATATCCAAACAACTACATAACATTTAATAAGAAATTATTCTTTAGCCCTAATGAAGGTGGTGGGGGAGTTAAACCTGATAGTACTAAACCAACTTTTCAGGTAGATGGTAATCTACAAGTAGTACAGCCATTAAACTCTAATAATACTAGCTCAACAGATCCTAAAAGCGGGGTTCTTATCACTCCAAATCCAAATATTTATTTCTTTAATGGAGACGCTTCAGGATCTATATCTGGATCCCATCAAATTGCTAGTGCATCTGCCCAAATTAGCTTCGATACAGGTAGTAGTGCTGTTAAAGTATTTGCTGGATCTACTGATGAAGATTTAATAGAAGTAATGCATATATCTAGGTCAGGGGTTAATCCAAGAATAGGTATTGGTCTTGAAGACCCTTTAACAGCATTTGACTTTAAATCTATTAGTGATGATAACAGAGGTGGAGAATTATTAATTAGGGGTTCTAGGACTCTTAAGGGCGCTGATCCTAATGATGAAGTTGGAAGAATTAGTTTTGCTATTGATAGTGGAAGTTACTCTGACATAAAAACATCAGGATCAGCTGCAGAAATAGTCGCTATTGTTGATGCTGTTGATGAGGCTGGAATTCAAGGTAGCTTATCTATAAGAACAGCAGCTTTTAAGGAAGGACCCCCTAATGAAAGAATCCATATAGGTCAGCTAACTACAACAATATCTGGGTCACTTACAGTTCTAAATGATGTTACTATAAACGACGATTTGCATGTAAATGATTTTGCTAGAATAGACTCACTAAGAGTAGGTACTACTAACACGGATCCTGGCGATGGCGTACTATATGTCGAAGATTATGGAGTATTTGCAGGGGGATTGAGAGTTGGTAGTTCATTTGATCCTGGACCAAATAATTTAAGTGTTGCTGGAACAGCTACAATAAGTAGCCTTACAACAACAAGTAACGTACAATTAAGTGGGTCACATTTTACCCTTCCTACCCTTGCTACACAAACCATGGTAGAATCATCTAATACTGTATTAATACTTGATGAAGGTGTAGTAAAACAAACTGCTCAAACAGCACTACCATATGTTAGGATAGGCGATGGTACTGTCCCAACTAATTTCAAAATGCTTATGTTTAGTGGAAGCACTGGAACTAGAGAAATCACAACAGCTCCCGGATTTTCTTACCATGCGGCATTCGGTTACACATTTACGGGGGCGGGTTCAGCTTTAGACATCAATGCAGGAACTGTATTATTTACATCTACAACGTCAACAAATATAACAGCATCTGCAAACATAAGCGCAAGTGGAACAATAACAGCCACATCCTTTGTAGGAAATATGGATGGAGGGTCTTTTTAAATATTTATAAAAAATGGCAAGCACAATACAAATAAAAAGAGGAACAGGATCAGCAGTCCCATCAGGATTAGCTGATGGAGAATTGGCAATCAACCTCGACAGTGGTAAATTATATTTTGGCTCTGGCTCTACTAGCGTAGATAATTTTACTTTTGGGGAACTTACAGCCGAAAAATACATAGTTTCTTCTTCGGTTTTATACGTTACAACTTCATTTAGTTCAGGATCAACAGAATTTGGAGACACAGCTGATGACACTCACACTTTTACAGGTCATATAACAGCCTCAGGTGATATAAGTGCAAGTGGTGAAATTTATGGAAAGGGATTTCATTCACCTATTAGTGTAAATGATGGGTATTATATTGGAGATGGAAAGCCTATACTTGCTATAAATGGTCAGGGTGGAAATCTAAATTTAGGAGCACCCCATTCTTCTTACAATGCCGCAGGAGTTAATATATACACAACCGGTTCAGATCAAACAAAAGGTTTATTTTTAGATAGTGTTGGAAATATAACAGCCTCAGGAAATATAAGTGCAAGTGGTACTATAATAGGAGGTGCACTACAAATTTCATCAACTGATACATCAGAAGATGCTACTCACTATGTAACATTTCAAAAACCTGGAAATAATTTAACTAATATAACAAATGGACTTACATTTAATCCAAGTACAGATAAACTTACTCTAGGTGGTGGAACAACATTTATAGAAGGTAGTACGGGTAACATTAATGCAGGTGGAAGGATACATACTACAAATATAACAGCATCAGGTAATATAAGTGCAAGTGGAACTATTATAAGTCATAATTTAGAAGTAAGTAATAATATAACAGCAGTATCAGCATCAATTCCAGGTGTTATAGTAGGAAATCCTAATTTATTATCTTTAGGAGATCCAGATGGTAATGTAGGAGCAGTAAGAGCAGAAATAAATCAAAATGGAACTACACAATTTTTAGGTAATGCTACTTTAAATTTAAAAGGTACTACTATTAATATTGATAGTGATTCAGGTGGTACTGCAAAAATAAATTTATTAGGTAATGTAACAGCTTCAGGTAATATAAGTTCAAGTGGTAAAATATATGCTGATGAATATTATTCAGAGGGGGTTTTAGGACTTAGATATATCCAAGGAGCAACCCACATTGGGGACGGTAATAATATTAAACTTTCAGGAATAGTAACAGCATCAGGTAATATAAGTTCAAGTGGAACAATCGTTGGTTCTAATTTAAGTGGAACAAATACTGGTGATCAAAATATATCTAACCTAGCAGTAACTTCAAGTAATGTATTGTTTGGAGATATAACAGCCTCAGGTGAAGTAACATTCGGAGGGGGATATGGTGATACTGGAGCTACAATTTCTACAGCAGGTGTAGGCCAATTTAATGGGGCTTTAACCACAGACTCATCACTTACATGCACCGGAACAGTTCTGATTAATGGTAATAGTACTACAACTGGAGCTAGAATATTATTTAGAGAAGGCACAGACAATGGGGTTAATGCTATAGGATTTCAATCTCCAGCAGCTGTAACGACTACCACTACCTTTATACTGCCAGATGGAGATGGGTCAAACGGACAAGTACTAGCTACAAATGGTAGTGCTGTTTTAAGTTGGGCCACAGCAGGAGGCGATCCGTCAGGAGCTCAAACAGGCATAACTACTATATTCAATACAGGAACCAAAATTGGATATGCAGATAATGGAGCCAACATTGATTTTACCACTGACAATAATATTATTTTTGACATTGATGGTACCCAACAAATACAGCTAGCAGATGGTGTTTTAAAACCTGTCACAGACAGCGATGTTGATTTAGGAACAGATGCCCTGCGCTTTAAAGATGCTTATGTAGATTCTGTAACTTCAGCAGGAATAGTCACAGCTAAAACATACGACTATATATCCTGTGGTTTTTTTGATAACCTAAGCACTACTCTTCACTATCTCCCCCTAAATGGAAAACCCACTGAGCAGACTTCTGAAGGTAATTCATACACCGACTGGGTAGCTCCTTGTCATACTACTGTATTAAGTATTCAAGTAAGGTTTTCTAGTATAATTGGTTCTGGTGGAGATATAACTATGACTGTTTGGAAAGATCCTGTTGGTAGTGGTACAAAGGCTTCAGTAGAAGCTGAAACCGTTAGTGTAGGTGGTTCAAATGATAATGATGTTATTCATTTTCTATTTGATGGGGCTGTTATAGATAAAGGTGAGACCATGAAAATATCAATACAATCTACCGGAGGAATGACTTCCGCAAATACCTTTGTAACCGTAGTTTTACTTCAAGATTGGAATGATCGTTACACAGCATCAAGTCAAGTATTTACATCTTAATAACATATAAGTAGTAGATGGCTAATATAAAAAATAAATTCTCACAACCTCTATCAACGGAGTTTTCTCCTAAGGATCTCGTTGTAGACATTAAGAATGGTCATTTATATTATAAGTCAAATTTAGGAGTACATAAATTAGTAGGAGATAACTTAAGCACAGACACAGAAGACGAAAGGGGGCACTTTACAGCGGGTATAGAAGTAGTAGGTAGTATAAGTGCAAGCGGATTTCTTTCAGTTGAAACAAACATAACAGCCTCAGGTAATGTAAGTTCAAGTGGAACCATATTTACAAACACTATATCATCCCCCTCTAATAACCTTGCAGTATCTTCATCAACAGTTATAATTACAACTTCAGGATCAGATGCAAATTTAATTTTACAAGCAGACACCGGTAATAACGACGATGCTAATAACCCCTATATGACTCTTGAACAAGATGGTGGGGGCATAAGATCTATTATAGGTCTCACAGGCGCTGATAGCGAATGGCCTGATGGTGGTCCTTTATTAAATGGAAAAAATAATTTTCTAACTATAGGAACTTCAGGCTCAGCCGGCTCAGCTAGAGGAATACAACTAGTAACCCTTAACACTGCTTCTTTAATTATATCATCCTCAGGTAATATGGGTATTGGAACTAATACCCCTTTATCTAAACTTCATGTTGTAGGAACCGCAAGTGAAACATCTGATGCTTCAGCTAGTCTTTATGTTGTAGGTAATAATTATGGAGCAAAAGGGTATATAGCAAGATTTGAAAATATAAATTCATCCGTTCCTGCTTCCGCGGATGGTATTGTAATACAATTACCCCAGGAAGAACCAGGAGCAGTTAATAAATTCATAGAGTTTCGCAATAATGCAGATAATTCTGTAGGTGCCGTTAAAGGTGATGCTGGTGGTGGTGTAAGCTTTGATGAAGGTTCCGATATCCGACTAAAAAAAGAAATCTCCCCTACAAAATATGGTATAGAGGATTTAATGGGAATAGAAATAGTAGAATATAAATATAAAAACAGCAACAACTTTAGAACAGGAATCATAGCTCAACAAGCAATAGATTATTACCCCCCAGCAGTTAAAGATTATGAGGAATATAATATAGAACAGGAATTAACACCGGAAGATAAAGAATATGAGTATATGACGGTAGCTTATCAAAAATACATTCCTCTACTAATGAAATCTTTACAAGACTCATACACCCAAATAACAGAATTAGAAAAAAGGATCAAAAAATTAGAAAATGGCTAATTTAAAAAACATTAATATAATAAGTGGTTCAAACTTTATCACAGGATCAGATGGAGCAGTCACCTCATCTATAATAATGGCTAGATGGGAATTAGACCCCACTGATGGAAAAAGCGTTCAATTTAGAATACCATCGGAATCCTTTGGAGGAGAAGAAGACCGCATACCATTTTATGTATCTGCATCGGGAAAAATAGGAATAGGCACTAAGGATCCAGAAACTGAAATAGAATTAAAAACATTAACCTCAGCTTTAAATTCTCAAAAATTTGGACCCACAAAAATATCAGGATCCTTAAATGTTGTAGGAGATATTATCTCCGGAGATATAAACGGCGGTTCTTTTTAATATTATATATGTATATCCAATACCTAAATTAAAGTTATGGCAATAGAAAAGAAAATACCTTCACCCTCTGAAATCACAGGCGAAGCAAAAAAATTCACCCCTGAAGAAGTTCAAGAGTTACAAGACCTCCAATCCCAAATTACCCAACTGACCCTTTCATTTGGTCAATTAACCCTAAGTAGAATTAAATTAGAAGAACAGGATGCTTTTTTAAAATCCCAATTAAATATATTGGAGGAAAAAGAAACCAACCTAGCAAAATCACTGTCTGACAAATATGGTAAAGGTAGCTTAAATATTGAAACAGGTGAATTTACTCCTGTAGAGTAATATATTAGCATTTCTACCCCCATCTCTAGCGACTATAGTCGCTTCCTCTGGTTTGGTTTGGAATCTTCTTCTATATTTATATGGGAACAACCAAGAAATAAAACTACCCTAATAATCATATAAAATGGCAGAACAAATAATATCACCAGGTGTATTTACTAGAGAAAATGACCAATCATTCTTACCACAAGGAGTTGGCGCAATTGG
>JGI24006J15134_10000619_pt1 | contig 21755 bp, 18 predicted proteins | sample LinPmetageLP53_FD_15134 | JGI IMG/M metagenome (IMG submission 15134)
CCAATCATTATAATAAACTATAAACTCTTGAATAGCTTTATTTCTTTTTTGTGCCATTTCATATGCTTTACTTGCTTCTTGTCTATTTTCAGCAGTTTGAGCTTTTTCTTTCTGTGTATTGTACTTAGATAAATCAGTTATATTATTATAAGCCATGTTAAAAAAAGAGTCACCTTTTATGCCAGAATTTTTTGCGTTTTCTTTTATTTCTTTTTTAAAATTAAACAACAATAGTTCTCTTTTACTTTCACTTTTCTGTATTATGTGAAGTTCTTTTATTTGTCTTTTCTCTTTAGACTTGTAAATACTAGATGCTGTATCTTCAACATTATTTATTAAGTCAGACAGGATTTTACTTTGTTGTTTTTTTATACTCATAACTTTTTTATTATTTCATCAATCTTTATCACCATCACCTGACATAGCCATACTTGTAATACTACCTATACCGGACATTAATGCCTTAGATCCACTGGCACTTGCTTGAGACGATTTGTTCATTTGACCTGTTAATTCTGATGTTAATCTGTCTAAAGCCTGCATGTCTCTTGTTTCTTGTTGATTAAACTGAAACATTGCACCTTTAACGCCCATACTTTGCATTTTTTCAGCCTGACCAATACCAAACTGTTGTAGTCTTCCCGCTTCACTCATTTGAATATTTTGAATTCTAGAAGCTTCACCAAATTTAGCAGCCTGTAATCTTTGAGCTTCTTGCTGTTTTGCATTTTGAACTCTTTCTTCTCCTTTCGCAGCCTTATCTTGATTGCTTTTTTCTTGTTGCTCTATAGTTGTGGCTACACCTTTTTTACTTTGTAAAGCAGCTTGAGCAAGCGCTGTAGCACCTCCAGCAGAACTACCAGTTGCAGCAAGCATATCTAGTGTATTTGCTAATGCAATATCTGCTTCTTCCGCTTGCATTTCAGCAGCAGCTGTTGAAACCGCTAAATTAGCCATTGGATTAGATATAACTCCACTAGTATCTGTTATCATACCGGATAGATCTTTAGCCATACCAGATAAATCTACAGCCATATCTGAAAGATCACTTACGCCTGCAAAAGGATTTATTATTTCTTGTCTGTTTTCTTCAATATTCGCAATTTGTCCTTTTACTCCTAAAGCTGCTCTATCTGCATCTTTTTTATTTTTTTTAGCTCCATACATTTGTGCCCCAGTAGCAATTGCTGTGGCTGCTATCGCTGTAACTATTCCCATATTATTGTATTTTTTTTGTTATTTCATGTGATGGTTTTTTATCTACTGTCCATCCTAATTTTTTATGAGTATTTATTAAATGTTTATTTCTGCCTATTGTAAACATATAGTTTTTACCATTATTTTTACAAAAAATCTCAGCACCATTTATTAATGTTTCTATAGCTAATTTTCTATCTTTATTTTTATATTCAGGATTAGATATAATCCATTCTAACAGTACAGCTTCAGAATTTGTAAAATATAAAAAACCAGCTACAATTGGTACGTTATTTTTTTCAACTAATAAACCACCTGTACCATTATTAGGTAAAAATCCTTTTGAAGGATTAACCCAATCAGGCCAAGCATCCCACCAGGATACTAATAAATCCCAATCATTTTCTGTAAGTTTACGTATTTTTAATTCCATTTAATTTTATTTAATATGCTGATTCTGCATAGTCTGAAGATACTGCAAATAATTCTTTTGTTCCACCTGGATCTGTTAGCGTATCAGTAGAAACTTTAACAGTAGCAAAATAACCTTTTATACCTGTCATTATATCCCCAAATATTATTTCTCCCGGAGCAGCTGTGCTATCATTTATTAAGTTAGCCATGTACTTGTTTTCTTTTCTTGTAAAACCAGAGTGAAACAGAGGTGGTACTAATGCTGTAGCATTTTGTGTTATAGGTGTTGTTGTTACATCTGCAAATGTATTACCTAAACCATCATAAGCACTTTCATTAAAACTATAAACTAAAGTAGTTGAATCATTTGTGTTTGTTGATCTATAGTTATCAATATTAGTTATTGGAAAACTTATACCAGTACTGTCAGATATAAAACTATCTACTTGCCAACCATTACTACCCTCGTAATTAATTGTTTTAAATACTTTAGATGCACTAACTTTAGGGTTAAATATAAATTCTATAGAAGCTTTATTATCTTTTCCATAAAAATTACACCTTGGTTGTGATGTAATATAATGTTGATATAAACCAGCTGTATTTGGGCTTGAGTTTGTACTTGACAACGAAGGTCCAGCACTATAAAAATTACTTTTTAAACTTATAACAGACGCAGGTTTATAAGAATAAAAACTAGTCCACCCGTTTACAGCCTCATCGAAAGATAAAGTATTAAAAGGTAATTGATCTTGACTAAGTGTACTTGTAGGTTGTATTGACAAAGAGTATTGTTTATTGTATATATCAAAGCCACCTATCAATCGACCGCCATCTAATACGCCAAATTGATCTCTAAAATAATCAATCATACCATAGTTAGATATTTCAGTAAGACCATCTCTTGATAATCTTAAAACAGCATTTCTATCTTTATCTGTAAAATACTTTCTACCACCATACACAGCAAAACTTTCAGGGTTTTTACTTATACCAAAGTTACCACTAAAAGGGTTTATATCACCTATAACTTTATTACTAGCTGTTAATGTTGGATTTCCTTCAGCTGAATATATAAGATCTTTATCTATAGGTGCTCTACTTACTTTTTTCTCTTGAAAAATTATAAGACTAGTGTCTTCAGCAAATATTTTCTGTATAGATCCGTTTATAGGATCAACACTTTTAACAATGTCTTCACCTACTGAAAATACATTTGTGTTGTTTATACCTGTTCTAGCNTTAAATATACCNGAGTATATTAAAGAATTAACCCTAGTAGATGCTATAGGATTATCATCTACTAAATAAGCTTTAACACCATAATCTACGTTTGTATTATTGTAACCACCTCTTATTCTTGCTTCTTCAACAAGCCAATTTTTATCATCAGCAACAGATGGTGCTGTGGCTGGATAAGTATTATTTGCTTTAGATCCGCCCCAAACAGCCGTGCCTCCTGATCCCAGGGTTTTACGTAAAATAAAACTATTAAAATACTTAACTTCTATTAATGCTGCCATAATTTATTATCACTTATTTATTTAATGAATTACTAGTTGTAACCATAATAGTAGTTACTAGATGGCAAGTTGTTATTACCACCTCCAGAAATAACATTTTGTGCATTTGTTATTGTTGCTATTACTTGACCAGATGTGTTTTCATATATATAAGAAACATTGGACGCGTTAGCATTTATGTTTAAACTAACGTTACTAACCTCTGCATAACCAGTGCTTTCATCTGGTGAATAAAACTTTAAAAATGAAGCTGGAGCAACAAACGGTGCAGGTGTTTCACCACCTAAATTATTTGTTAAATTTCTAACAAAATTACTAGCAAACGTTGTTTGACTAGCACCGCCAAGCCATACTATACTAACACTATTACCAGATATGTTATTTGTTATTTGTGGAAAAGGACCAAAACCTGTAGTGTTTAACTGAGGAACTGTTTGACCCGTTGGATTTGTTAGTGTAGGTGGTTGTAAAGCAGGTGCAACATTTTCTTGATCGTACGTTACTGGTTGTGATGTTGTTGCTATTTTTTTACCATTACCATCAAACTGTGCTACCCATCTTCTATCTTGATTAGAAGCTGTGCCAAATGGAGCTCTATCAGTACCAGTTATAGCTACGTTAGTAGTATTAGACATTTCATTACCATATTTAGCATTTAAAGATATATTATCTGTTGAGCAATATGAATAAAAAGAATTGTTTGTTGTATTAGTATATGATATAGTAAGTTCTGGATTTGTATATAGTTGAGTTATATATCTAAATGACCACTCTCTTGCATAAACTACTTGAGATGGTACAAAAGATTTAGCATTTTCAACGTCTGTAGAACCTTGAGAACTTATTTTATAACTAAAATAACTAGGTGGTTCTCCATCTAGTNTTGGGTTGTAAAAATCNCCAAAACTAAGTTTAACTAATTGAGTTGTTAAGCTTGATAGATATGAAGCATATGGTGATTGAGAGCTATTACCACCTTGTTGGCCTGGGCANCCTTGTGGCGTTAGTACTGGTATAATTTTATTACCAAAGCTAGTTAAGCTATTAGGTATGTTATCACCGTAAGGATATCTAACTACTAGTCTATAATCTCCAAAATAATCTTGTCTAATACCATAGCCTTGATCTTTACCAAATGCAAATATTTTTGATCCTTTAGATGAAAGTGGTAAATCACCTGAATTAGTTCTACCTGTGCTTTGTGTTTGCATTGCATCTGTATTACTATATAATGAATCTGTAGGTGATATAGTTGTTGTTGGTTGATCAACAACGCCTGTGTCTGTAAAATCTGGTCTAGATGAATCCAAAGAGATACTATAATTATTTGTTTGTGTTCCACCAAACTTTATAATACTACCTTCAACATCAATAGCGTTTTCCCAATTATTAGGATAATTAGCACCGTTAGGATCTCTATATTGTAAATAAGTTGGCCATATTAAAGAAGGTTTGTCTCCTTGAGGACCACCATTTATTGTAACTTTGTTTTCAAAATCAAGCATTATATAACCAGTACCAGCAGTTAAACCATTAGGGTTTATATTGTTTAAAGAAAAAGCTAAAGCGTTTCTGTTTGTGTTTGTCCATACCCAACTATCATTTAAACCAGCACCACCACCACAAACACCTTGTGCATTAACACTAGCTGAATTTACTCCATTGACACCTATTGTATTTGATGGAGTAGGTTGACTATTTATAGGTGCTCTAAAGTCTGTTGAAACACCCGGTAAAGGTGTTGATGCAACTTCATTTGTTTTATTAGCGCTCCAATAAAAACCAGAAGATTGTGGTCCTTGATTTACAGTTAAATTATTACCACTATACCAAGAAGGATTAGTTGCTAAAGTTAATATCCCCTGACTACCATTAAAAGTAGTTGTACATGTATCTGTTAATGCTCCTTGCGCACCTGATGCGTCTTGAACTTGAACAGTTACAGATAAAGGACCATTTAAAGAACCAGTTGGTTCAGTTAAAACACCAGTATCTTGATTAACAAAAACAGCAGGTGTTGCTGGCGATTGACTTATTAAAGAAAAAGTTAAATCTAATGTATTAGCTGCAGGTATACCACTCACGTCAGCACTACCATTTGTAGCTGTATATGTGTAAAGCACTGTAGCTCCAGATGGAGGATCAAAACTATTAACACAGTTTGTTATAGATGGTGCTGCATTATCTAAAGCACCAACCGCGGAAACGGTACTTGTTAAATCATTAACTATATCATAAACCTCAAAAAAGAAAGTATAATTTTCTAATATAGATGCATTATTACCGTAATAAAAATTTCTAGCTGTTGTTAAATTATAAGTATCTATACCATTAACTACCGCTGTTGAAAGAGTAAAGTCTGAAGTTCTAGTATTACCTAAACCATCTGTAATCCAATAATTACCTATAGATGAAGAATTAATAGGTGTAACACCTTGAGATTGATCTACTTGTGTGTAAGGATAAAAAGAAGCAGCTACAATTGTACCACTTTGCATTGCTTCACTTTGGTTGTAAACCCAGGTTGTTGCAGTTGGTAAAGCTAAAGAAGTAAAACCTTTTGCTCCAGGTGAAGCTGTTGCAACTGATGTACCTTGTTCAATAGCTAAGTTTAAATCAGATATAAGTCCTGTTGAAGATGTTTCATAAAATAATTCTAATCTTGATACAGTAGGAGCAGTTTCATATATACCTAATAAAATATTATATGCATCTCCAGCATCTACAGAACCTGCGCCAATAGCGCCAGTACCAATACCAGTACTTAGTGTTTCAATTGTTTGAGAAACTCTACCAACTAAAGGATTTGTACCTGTTTGATATACTTCTGAAAACACAGCCGTAGAATCTAACAAAGTATTTTCTGGGCCTATAGTATTAACAACATTAGGTTCTATTGTTGGATAATAAGGATTATTAAATGTTGGTGCTACATCTAAAGCTGTTTGCTGTGGTGTAACTCTACCAAACATATCCTCAGAACTTCTAAATTGAGACTGCAATGGACCAACTTCTGTTAAATCTCTAGGTACTTTGTTTATATTATCATTTGTCAACGTTATAAAAGCTACAGTATTATCTGGATCTGGAAAAGGTCCTACCACATCTCCAGGATAACCGTTGACTATACCTGGTAAATATACGTTATAATATTCTTGCTCTTGTTGCTTAATAACCACTTTGTAAGAATACCAACCTAAAGGATTGTATTTTGAATTTGTTTGATCTCCATTGTATAAACCTGGCCAACCTGTTAATAAATCAGGATCACCAGCGTATAGACCAGTAGTACCTATAGCTTGATTAAATAATACTTTTATTGAATCACCTGTTGAACTGTGAACATTATTATTACCAAGACCTGGAAATGGGTCATAAGGAACATATACAGTAGAGCCTCCATATGAAATACCATCTAGTGTTGATTGAGACACAGCTGATGATAATAGAACAGTAGAAGTTCTACCAAACCTGTCAGATAATAAAACACCAACCTGGTAGTTTCTATTTTGTTTTACTGTGTGTTGAGGGTATTCTACTTCACTAGTGTAATATATAGCTGGTTGAGGATTACCAGAATCAGTTTCTGAACTTATATTAAAAGTATTTTTTGCAGTAACACCAACATTGTAATTTAATGCTTCTGGTGGTGTATGTTGTGTTTGAAAATTACTATAAACTATTCTATTACTTATTATTTCTTGACCTAAAGCCTTAACTGGAACTTTATCATAAACTCTTATTAACTCTTTTTCAGGTAGTGTTTTGTAAGGTTTAGCACCTTGGTAGTTATAGACTATTTTATTTTCAGTACCACTTAAGCTTTCAACTTGAATAGTATCAACAACTTGTACAGCTAAAGCATCTGATTCTTTATATAATATATCAATTTCTATTATTTTATATTCACTATACAACTGGTTAATAGTACAAGGTAACGGTATTTGTAACAATATATTATTAACTTGATTTTCCATAAAAGAAACAATTGTGTTTCTATATGCTGCGTTTTCATCTTTAGTGTTACCAGTTGGTGTTGTTGCATTTAAAAAATATCCATCTTGCTTAGGGATAAAAGCTATTTGAGTAAATGGTGCAAATATAGAGTTTTCTCCATCATCAAATCTAAACCTGTAACTAAATCTTACAAATTTATCTTCTAAAAAATCAGGATCACCTGGATAATCAGTTGTTGTTCCGTTAGATGTTTGAAAGGTAGGGTTTAAAGTTACACCGTCTGGTGCATACCTACTAGTTGCATCAAACATACTAGAAAAACTTATACCGTTTGATCCAAAATTACTATTTACATAAAATATTAATTCGGTATTAGCGGCTATAGTTTGTGCGCTACTTAGTGTTATAACACCTGTATCTTCATTATATGAAACTATAGTTGGTAACGGAGCTGTTGCTCCAACCCAATCAACCGTGGCACCAAAAGTAGGTAGTCCNGATAAGGTTTTTTTGTCAATAGTAACATTAACGCTTGTTGTAACAGCTGTNTTATTTAGTTTAGCTGAACCCCATTTTTGAAAATACAAGTCAATAGGTTGATAAGGATTATATGTTGCAACAGATATTTGATCTTCTGTTGTGTAATATCCATTTGAAACTTGACCTGTAGCGCCAGCTAAAGCTCTATTTATATTTATTTTTCTAGGTTGATTTCTATTATCTGTCCAAAATAAAATACCTTCTAAAAAGTTTACGCTTAAAACAGGATTTGTTGTAGAAAAGTTTAAAAAAGAACCAGTAACTAATATTAAAGACTCTTGATTTAATATATTGTATACATATATATAGTTTTTAGCATCTTTATTATAAGTTGTAGCAGTTTCAAAACCTATATCAGTATAATCTGTTAAAAATATATATATATCATTAGAAACACCATCTGTAAAAGTACCTATTGTTTTTAATTGACAGTTACACTGGCTTATTAATTTAAAGTCTACAAGTTGTTGGTTACCTAAAACATTTTCTAACGCTCCAACGTCGGCACCTTCTGATCTGCTTACTTGTATATTAACCCCTTCACGATATTCACCATTAGGTAATAACCTGGCATCCAGGTCTTTATTCATTTTGGATTTTATAAAAGCATTTTTAACTTCTGCCATTTAATTTAGTTTTTAAGCCACTTAGATTTACCTCTCATTATCTGAATAAACTCATTAGATTTTATGTTAGATAATCTTATTTTTGCATTTCTTAATTTTGCACTTTTTTCTCTTCGTAATCTTTGCACAACGTACTCTGGAACTTGTATTCTAGAAGCTAAAATAGCATGCATGATATAAGCATACACAGCTTCTTCAGCTAATTTAGGCACTTGCATTTCACTATCATAAGATAATCCATCTGAAATATATTCTAGTATTATTATTTTATCTTTTAAATCACTAGAAAAAGACATTTTACCATCTCTATCATTTATAGTAAACCAACCATTTACTTGAGCTAGTTCAGGTTGCATACCATATCTTTGACCATAGCCCATAAGACCACCACCATAAATACCCCACAAACCATCTGAAATTAATCTTCCTGTTATCTCTTGTCTTATAGCGTTTATTGTTTCAGGATTTTGTGAAGCCCATCTTTCTTCAGTTATAGATGTACCAGTAATGTCTTGACCTTCATTATCTTGTGTTGGAACACCTTCTGCATCTTGTATTGGTTTAGTATAAGGATTACTTGTTAAAGTTGTAGGATATATTATGTGTTTAACACCGACATCATCAATCCAAGACACATTAACATAGTTAACATAGTCTTGAGGTAAAGCAACACTTAAATTATATGGTACAGTTAATTCTTGAGAGTGAATACTTCTTAAAGTATCATAACTAAACTCTTGTAAAGCTCTTTTAGCGTGAAAAATTACATCTGTTTTCTTAACACTTGAAATCATTTTACCTTCACCAACATAAGCAACAAGAAAATTGTTTACTATATCCGGTATTTTTATATAAGAATAACTATTGTAATTTTCTTCAACAGTTGTTCCATAAGCATCTTTATTACCAAACTCACCACCAGTCTTACTTAGTAACTGTATAACAACATATGTACCAGCAGCAACTCCTGCTCCAAATGTAATTGTGCTATTTGACACAGTATAAGCATTGGTAAATTCTGTAAAACTACCATTAGCCCCAGTAGTACTAGTATATAATCTAAAATTGTTATTATTGTACAAAGCACTTGTTGGATCATTACTTCCAAAAGTAAGATCTGTATTAAATGTTGTTTTAAATACAGTTTGATTAAGTGTTGCAACTATTATCTGTGTTCCAGCATAATATTGAGCATTTGTTTCATTTATTAATCCTCCATTTGGTGTTGCCATAATTTATTAACTTTTTTCGTTTTGTTCTTGTATAGCAGATTCTTGCATAGCCGCTTGTACTATTTGAGGATCTCTTATTATTATACCAGCGTACATTAATATATCTATTATTAATTTTGTTTGTTCTGATTCATGTAGTTCAAAATTTACAGAACCAGTTGAATTACTAGTAGTTAAAGCTTGTGAGTTATATATGTATTGACCTAATGAACCTACTGTAAAACCCCAGATAGGTGTTAAAGGTTTTCTAATAAAGTCAACTTGTATTTCACCTATTGTGTCTATAGTAATTGGTTTTACAAAAAGTTTTTGATTTTCATATAAATATACTGGATAAATTTTAGTTGGTCTGGTTAATTTAGATCTGTCTATGTGATAAAACTCGGTACGATCAACTCTTTGAAGTTGTATTTCGTTGTTATATAAAACAGTACCTAATCTGTAAAAGGGAGTATCAGAAGTAGAAGATACATCATTTCCATATATGTCTACGCTAGGTAGCACCCAATAACTAGTTAATCCATCAGCTGTTGAAGCAGGAACAGCATTACCTGTAGTTTTAAATATTGCTAATTTTTCATCTAAGTTTTCTACTCTATCAGCATAATCAGTATTAGTTTGTGGCACACGTACTTGTTGATTCATATCTTCAAAATACTTTTCAAATATTTCAAGTTGTACCTGATTACCAATATTGTTAAATTCAGTAGGCGTTAAATAACCTCTCTGTTCTTTGTTTAATATTAGTAAAACTGTTTGATATACAGTATTTACGTTTATAGCCATTTGTTATTTTTATTATAATAAAGGAGGCATTACACCTCCCTTATTAGTATTACATGTTAAGAGAATTTTTTCTCTATAGATTTGTATACATCTAAACCTTCATCTGTTTTAAAGAAAGAAGCCATAGCAGCATATGGGTGTTCATCAAATGGAACAGTCATTAGTTTTTTACCGTTTGATTTCCATTTAAATGTTCTTTGATCATCCGCTAAAAGTATAATACCAGCCTCTGTTGCTTTTATAGCAAAATTTCTTAACTGTACATTATCGTCTTTAGCTAAATCTAAGAACAACATAGCATCACTTTTAGCAAATATAAGTAAATCTCTTTTTATTTCCTTAGAACTCATCTCTGACACCTTAGAACCCATTTCAACTCTTAATATAGCTTCTGCCTCGTCTATGTTTAAATTTCTAGCAAGGTTTAAAGCATCTATTTCTAGTTCTAAATCTAATAATTCATCTTTAGCTTCTTCTACAATATCTAACTCTCTGTATTTAACATTTTTTAAAGGATGATAAAGTGATAACACTTGTTGTAAAGCTTGGAATTTCTTTTTAACAAACAAACTTCCGTCTTTAAATATTATATGACCTAGTGTTGCTTCACCTTTTTGTTCGTCTTTAAATGGTGAATTTTGATTAGTAGCATATCTTATCTCTCTTTGCTCATTTTTAACTTCATCGTACCACAGTAAAGGTTGTCTTGCTGTGTGCTTTGAAGGTATTCTGTATGTTAAAGGGGTAGTATCACTTCGTAAAAAGTAAGTTCTATCTTTTATTTCCCAACCGTTTGATTGGATTTTGTTTTGTTTTTTCATGATATAATATAATTAAATAGTTAAAAAGTAAAGTAAGGGTGCCCGAAGACACCCTTTCTCTACACTGATATTAAAGTCCTTGGAATAATACAAAGTTGTTAGCAGCTTGTACAACTAGACATCTTTCAGATAAGAAGTTAACCTCCATAGCATCAAGATTTGAAGTCATAGCACCACCAGCAGAACCAGTTAACCAAGATTTCATACGTCTGTCTTCTGTTTGAGAAGCTCTATAACGAACGTGTAAAAATGGTCGTCTGATATTTGTTCCTAAGATTTGATCGTAAACTGTTGAAGTTCCAGCAGGAATTAAAACACCTTCGATTGAAGAAACACCTGAAACAGCACCACGAGTAGAAGCGTCATTTAAGTATTTCCAGTCAGTCTTATAAAAGTCATATGATCCTCTTCTGAAACCACTGAATCCTAGATTCAACGCCATTTCTTCAGAGTTCTCAAATAACCCATAAGCAGTACCACCCTGTGATCCAGCAGAAACTAATGAAAGCATATTATCAAAGTCTAATGAAACTCCTCTTTGTAGGAATAACATGTTTTCTTCAATAGCTCCCTGAGTATCAAGATTCTTAAGTATTTCATCAAAATCATCTAATCCAGCACCAGCATCAAAACCTACTTCAACGTTACCTCTTGCATTGATAGCAGAGAATAAACCTTGAGTACCTTTAAATCCAGCAGCAGAAGCAGATCCAGCACCAGCTCCTGAAGCTAGTTCACCTTCAACACATACCATTTCTAGATAGTCTTCAAAACGTAGTCTTGTTTCAGACTCAGCTTTTAAGTACCATAAGTAACCAGTAGTTCCGTCTTCAGTAGCAACTTCAACCCAACCGATTTGAGCCATATCTGATCCGTTTATTGTATAAACGTTTCTAATAATAACTGGTGAGTTAGCAAATTGTGTGAAAGCAGGATTAATAGTAATTTGAGGCTGTAACTGGTTGTTTGCCGCTAAAGCTCCAGCACCTGCGTTTGCAGTAGCCGCACCTTTAACAAATTCTGAACCATATACAAATATCTTAACTGTAGGTCCTAATAAAGCAAGAGTTGCAGTTAAATATGGAGCAACAGCTAAAACACCTGTACCAGTGTTAGACGCAGTTACAACACACTTAGCTTCATTCCCTAAACCATCTAATGCTACAATAGTTTGACCTGGACTTATAACGTTTCTTGTTACACCCGGTGCTGTTGGAGCAGGAATTGTAATACCATTAACTCCGTTATTTGCACAGCCATCATATGCTATATGTAATCTGTTTTGTTCTGACCAAATAACTTGATCGGATGTCATAGGCATTTCTGCACCTACCATACGTAAGAAACCTGATAACGTTCTGTTTCCATAACGCTCTACTTCTTGTTCATATACTTCTGGTAGATATTGCTGTGCAAAATCATTTACACCACCTGTGTTAAACTGCAGGTAGTTGTTGGCTAATAGTTGCTGGTTAGGAGCAGGAACTATCGAGCCAAATTGTGGAAAAATCGACATAATTTATTGTTTTTTTAGTTAAATGTTTTTCTTTTAATTTTTAGTTTTGAAGAATCAAGTCCACTCATTGCTTTAACTTTCAACCCGTTTACAAATATTTCACCTGTATTAGTTTTTCTAGGTTCATTACTTATATTTTTAGACTTAGCTAATTGATCCTTAATAGCATCAGTTTTACCTTGTTCATAAAAATGTTGAGCTAAAGTATCTGCATTTTGTGCTGTATATAAAGCTTTGTGATACTCTTTGTGCTTAATTATTTCTCCTTCTTTATTAAGAAACTTTCCTATAAAATTTGAAATATCACTTTGATTATCAGCTACACTAGAAGGATCTTTAATGTTATATCTAAATTTTTTATCTCCTACATTAAAATCAAAACCTTTGAAATCTTTGTTTAAAAGTTTTTTAGATACACCTTTAAATTCTTCTCGTCTTTTACTATACAGTTTTTGTTCTTCGTTGTGTCGGTTAACAAAATCCATAGCTTTTTGTTGCTCTTGGGTTACTCCGGGCCTCAACTTGATTTCCTCGTAATATTTACCTTTTAAGCTTTCCAAATAGTTTTTGGCTTTTGCAACTTCTTCTTTATACGCAAGTTTTTTCTTTCGAATGTCCCTTGCTTCATCTAATTCCTCGTCAAATGAAAAAGAATCTTCTATTATAAAAGATCTTTCTTCAGTATCTAAATGAGGTTTAGCTGCTTTGTAATATTCATGTAATAGAGAATCGGTACTTATATTACTATAATCACGATTTAACCGGGCGTAATCTTGTACATCACCACCAGTTTCTTCCATAAACTGAACTAATTTTTCTATATTTTCAGGGAGTTTTTGTGTTTCAACTTCCTTTTGTACTTCTTTTTGTTCTGATACGGTAGGGGTAACTTCAGCGCTTCCTGCCATTCCGCCCTCGTTAGTGTTATTTGTTTCATCAGTTATTTCTTGTATAGGCGAATCAGTGTCTACTATTTCTTCTTCGGTGGCCCGTATTTCTTCAACCACTGCTTTGCTGTCTTCACCGTCTTGTTGTTTTTCGACAATAGCATTGCTATCATTTGTCTTTTGTGTTTGAACGGCATATTTTTCTTCGTCTTTTTTATTTAAAACTACTTTATGTAATTTTTGATCTTGAGGTTCGTTAAGATCTTTCATTTTTTTAGCAGATTTTATCTTAAACTCTCCTTCTGTTTTTGTAGGAGTAGTGTCTACTACTTTAATTTCTGGTTCTTTTATTTTTGTTTCTTGTTTTTTTGACATAATATGATAATATAAAATTAATAACTATTGTTAGGAACTAAATTGTTCTAATCCAAATCCTTCTGATGAATCATTTTCTGATTCAAAATCTGTAGGTAAAAGATCGTTTTGTCTTTGTTCAATCATTTTACTTTGTTGTGTTGCTTGTATTCTTGTTCGTTTATCTTTACGATCTTCAATTTCAGCCTCTCTTGTTGTTTCACGCCCAGCCTCCATTTGAGCTAGTTGTAGTTGATATTGAAACTCTTCCGCCATTAATTGCTTTTTAATTATAGCTTCTTGTTCCATCCTTTCAATTTCAAATTGAGATTTAGCTTGTTCTATCTGTATTTTTGTTTGTGCTGTAGCTTGTTCTTTTTGAACATCAGCTAAAGCAGCAGCTTCAGATGATTTTTGGTTTGCTTCGCCTTGTGCTTGAATATTTTCTATCTGTGCGGCTCTATCAGATTGTTGTTTTTTCTTTTGCTTTAACTTAAGCATTTGATTAGCAAGTTTAATGTTTGATATTTCTCTTAAATCTATTGCATCTTCTAATCCAATATTACCCGACTGTAATGCCACTTGTATACTTTTTTCTAATTGAGCTTTTTCTTCTTCATCTGGTTCTAGTTCTAAGAATATACCAAAATCATGTATATGTAAATCTTCTATTTCTTGTAATGTAGCTGTATTAAAATTATTCAAGCTTCTAATTAATGAATCTTTAGTAAGAGGAAATTGTAACATATCAGACACCCTCAAGCTTATATTTTCACATGTTCTAATAGTCATATACATTAATGATTGTAATATATGTCTTGTTGCTGTATTTGAATTAGCAGCTGCTAGTTTTTGTAAACCTACTAGAGCATCTTTATCTGGAGTACTTCCATCTCGCGCTTCATTTAAACCGGTTACATCTCTTATCATTTGTAAATAATATTGATAAGTTTGTATCATTGATTGTATTTTAGAGATACCTGATGAACTTTGTAATTCTTGTATTGGTATTTTACCTCTGTTTGGATCACCGTCTTGAGTTAAAGATCTACCTACAATACTACCAGTTTGAAAATACATATTTAATGCCTCTGAAGGATTGTAATTAGTTCCGTTACCTAAGTCAACCTCAGATAAACCATCAGCGTCAACATAAACACCATCTGGAACTATACGTGTTAATACTTGTTGTAATTTTAAATGTGTTAATTGAATCATATCAGCAAATCCTATTGTTTTACTAACTATAGATTCAATACGACCTTGATACATACGTGGCGCAGATAATATATAATTCATATTAACCTTTGTTGTATCAGCCATAGGTCTTGTCATGTTCTGTGCTAATTTCCACTCTAATAAAGTATCTCCTAATCCTAAAACCTTAGCTCCAGTGTATAAAACTTCTATTGACCTTGATGCTCTTTCAAAATTATCATTTTTAGGAGGATTAAACGTATCAGGTTTTTCTATTATTTTCTCTAAACCTTGTTCAGTTTGTTTTATTTTAAATACCTGATCATGATATGTTTTATATTCAAAAAATAATACTTGAATTTGATCTTGTTGATTTTGTCCAAAATAGCCATTTTGATAAGAATTTCTACCAGGATATTTTTGTATTTGTTCTAATTCAGGATCAGTTAAATTAGGAAATTGTCTTTTTACTTCTGATAAAGATAAATTCTTTACTTCACCTACGTAGTATAAATCTTCAAAGTTAGGGTTTTCAGTAAAAGACCAAACCATATTAGCTGGGTTTACATATTCTGTAGTTATACCTTCTGATAAATTAAAGTTAGTTTTACAAGCACCTATACCTAAAACAGTTAAATCATATGCAATTTGTTTTTTTACTTCATCAAATTTATTATAATTTAGTATTTTTTCTATTACTTCTTCTTCTGCTATTTCAATATTTTGCTTGTAAGATAATTGCATGTATAGGTCTAGCTCTTCTGGATTCTCAGGTAATGTTTCAGGACTTGATGAAGCATAATAATTTCTACCTGTCTGTGCTGTTAATTGTTGTATGCTAGCTTTTTGTGTTATATCTCTAAGTGCTGATTCAGCATAATTAGTTCTAGTTTTTATACCAAAAGGATCAACAGCAAATGATTTTATTTCATAACCTCTTTCAGTCATACCATTAACAACTATATCTACAAACTTAGATAATACTGGCACTGGTTTCCAGTCTAAATTAAGATAAGATAAATCACCATTTATAGCTAATTCATCTTTGTATTTTTGCACAGGCTGTTCACCTCTTGCATATAATCTTAATCTATTAAAGTTTTGAAAATTATCCATAAACCTATTCTGTCCACTGCTATTTCTAAACCACTCATGCTCAATAGCTTGAGCAACAGCTAAGCCATACTCAAAAGAACTTTTCTCTTCTTCAGGTACTACCTGATCTGGAAAACTGCTGTTATAGTTAATGTTAACCATTTATTTTCATTATTTTTGAATTTACTCCCTCATTATCATATCTTTTAAAACTTAAAGGAAGTTTTGATATTGTTCTTTGTGCGTTAGGTGCATATCTATTTTTATTACATGCCATTATAGCTAATCCAGAACTAATAGATGCATCGTGTTTAGTTCTATTATTTATATTAAATGTAGCCCAATCTTCTAATGTTTTTTGAAAATACATATCACCGTGTCCCTTCGTTTGTAACACCTACAAAGTGTTCTATATAATCTTCAATTGCAGCTGCGTGAGCTTGTTTAATATCTTCACTACTATTAGGTATACCTCCTATTTCTCTTTCAGTTACAGATAGTTTATTATAAACTTTATCTGGCCTATTTATAGAATATCCCCTGTATCCTCTTCTTTTTAGGTAATATAGCAATCTTGGTTTATTATTTTCAGCCAATATAGGCATTCCGTAAAAAACTAATGCCATTAATACATCTTCAAAAAACATCTCTGCTGTTTGTGGTCTTGCTATGTATTCTAAGAAAAAAGCATTAGGAGGGACATCTTCCATTGAAAACTTAGTTAAACCGTGCAATGAACCATTAGAACCTCTACCATCTACTGTTCCGGAAATATCATAAGAGTCACAGCCAAAAGCTCCAGTGTGATCATTGCCTGGATACTTTATACCATTTTTTAATAAATATTTATTTTGTAATTCTACGGGTGGTATCCAAGAAATAAAAAATCTTCCATTTTTATTTGGAAAAAATACTACTCTAGTATCTTTAACTCCATTTTCCCAACTAAAACTACCTTGTGTTACAACGTTTGTATTTTTTAAATCTTCATTATAATCTATTTGTTCATAAATTTTACTTAGATTAAATAAAGATTGTTTTGCTTCATCTCTAAAAGCATGTTTTTCTGTTCGTGGAAACTGACGATAAAATTCATTTAAACCGTCTTGATCATTTTTTAAACCTTCAACTTCATTCTCCCAATGTGAGATAACTCCGATCTGAATCTTGGATCCATCAATGCTTTTGACGGGTTTTTTTGGAGTGTCGAATACAGGAAATCCATGAGTATCAATGTATCCTTCGTAATTCCATTCCATAGGTATGAACAAACTATATAGTCCTGAGTTAGTCTGACCATTTCGGTTTCTTTTTGTAACATCTGATGCATCATATAACTTTTTAAAATTAGCTCCACCTTTATCAAGTGCATTAGAGGTTGAACCCATCATACACCTACCAATTATTCTACTACCTAATCTTAGCGTTGTTTTCGTGACCCTCCAGTTGTTGAGGATATTGTCCGGCCTTTCCCATTTGCCTGACTCGTCGTGTGCGAGGATCTTGAGCTTCTCTCCGTCATATGAGTTGTCACCGGTGTTCTTCCAGTCGATCGTCGTATCCAATCCTTGTAATTCTTCGGTTTTGGTATTGGCATCAAGTTTTCGTCTGGTAAGCTTGGAAGCGGGTACTCTATAGGCAAGTTCGGTCTTGGGCCTGTCCATACCGTCCTGGATCGGTTTGAAGAAGAACGGGTAATTAACTGAGATGGGTACCACCTTATCGGTAAACATCTTCTTTGCATCAGCTCCAGTCTTCGATAATATACCATATCTGGAATCCGAAGAGATGGTTGCCTGGTGTACAAGTTCTGAAGATGCCATGAATGAAAAGCCAGAACGTCTGTTCTTAAGGTAACACAGTCCGTAAGATCTGGCGTCCAGTTTACATGCTTCCCAGTAAATATAGAAAATTCTGTTTGACTCCCTAAAGTCTGGCTGCCCAACATCAATCTTGGTCCACTGCAAGTACATGTAATGAGAACCAGTAATATAACTAGGAATACCTTTGTTATAGAACCAATAGCCTTCATCACGTCTTTTAAACTCTTTATCAATATAATCATACCATTTATCTTTAAAATAACTTGGAAGATTATTCCAATCAAAAACTGTTCTAATTGAAGCTAGTTCTTTTGGATATTCATAAGACTCCCAGTGTTGTTCTTCTTTTTTCCCAGATCTTTTATAAACATCTTCTTCTAAAGGAAGAGCTACTTTTAGACCTTGTATCTCATATATTTCACCAATCTGTCCAGTCTTACTAATGATAACAATATCGTGTTCTTCATTGTAACCTGTTTCCCATTTCTTATATCTATTATTTCTTTTAAGTACTTTAGATTTAATGTGATTAGGTAAAATTTTATATAGGGTTTGTTCGTACATTACTTAGATCTCCCTTCTGCAAAACCTTTAAAGTTTGCGCCTTTATCTTTTTTATCACTTTCTTTCAACATACTTTCTTCTTCTTCTATACGTGTTAGTATTTCAAAAGCATCAAAGATAGCTAGTTTTTTAGTAGCAGCTGCATTTTTTAATCTATCAGCTGATATGTCATCTTCTGAATCTACTATTTTTTCTTTAGCAACTTTTATTAATTCTTCAACTGCTTTTTGCCCAGCTTGGATTATATTCAGTTTCGTTTCTTTTGTGTTCATATTTGATTACAATATCATTAGATTCCATACAATATAAAATTTCATTATCAATAATAAACTGAAACTCTCTATTAGGTTTAAAGCCTACTAAGTCTTCTGGCATTATTCTTAGAGCTTCTAAGGAGTTATTACCATATTTTAGTATACCAGTATTCTTTTTTAATTTAGACGCATTTAATTCTTTGTTCTCTAATATTGGTTTTACAAAACAATAATCATTAGTAGTGTGCCATTTGTTATTATTATTATAAAGATACACTTGACTTATCTCTGCAAAATACATATTGTCTTTAAAAAACTTTGAACCATTAACAGATTTACCTTTCAAGTTGTAATATCTTCTAAATAAGTTATGGTGAACTACAACTGTGTCTCCTATTTTTATAGATGTTTTAAAAGCCTTAGGTACATTTAAAACTTTAGCTATTCTATTAATAAATTTATGATCTGAAATACTAGAATTAATAATTAATTCTTTTTCATCAATTTTTATTTTATTATTATAACGATCACCTAGTGGTTCTATTATAAATTGATAAAGACTTTGCATTAGTATTCCAAATCATACTCTACCGATATAGCCATATTAGAATTAAACTTCTTCCAAGGTAATACCTCATTTTCTTTTTTAATATAAATATTATAAGAAAACTCTTCTTCATCATATAGTATGTGAGAAATTGTATGACCACCATACACTTGCTGTCCAATAGCGTAGTGCATGGCGTCATTTTTATAATCAGATCCTATACTGATTTTTCTTATAACTTTACTCACTTTTATTCTCTATTGGAGTACAAACACCGTCTTCTAAACTAATATTAACAGCACCATATTCTTTTTCTAATTCAGTTTTATAGTCTTCCATAGACTGAATAACGCCAGCATATTTATGATTTAAAGAATGCTTTTGAGTTTCAACATAACCTATGTCTCTAAGTAGACTAGCTATATCTTCTTGTTGTTTTTTTATTTTAGCCAATTGATCAGCGGTAATTTGTACTTTAGCCTCTTCGACTTTAGATTTTACTTTTTTCATTTGATTTAATTTAATTTAATAATTTACTAGTAAAGGGCTAGTATTCCCGTAGCTGTAGTGTTTCCACCTATGTATATTTTTCTTGCTAGTATATTCATTGGTCCAACTGGAGCTGTAATAGTAACAGTTTGATTAGCTATAGCTCCTGCTAATTCTAATTTAATACTACCAGCACCACCTATCCAAACAGCAAAGCTACCACCACCTTGTCGTGGATCAGCTTCATAAACACTTTCTACCGCACCTGCAACTGTACCACTTCTAGGAAACTGAAGATCTCCAGCCTGAAGTGTTGTTGTAAAAGCACCTGTTATTGGATTGCCATCATTACCAGCGCCAAAAGCAGTAGTAATAGAAGCAGCATTAAATATTATTGTTTGTGCCGTGGCACCTATATTTGGTCCAACACCTGGATTAGTTGGTGCTGATGTTGCTGCCCCAAGTATATTACCATTAGGTTTATCTTGAATAGGTATAATATTAATTATTGCCCCAGCAGCATTTGTAGTTAATTGATAAGCAGATCCAAACATATTGTTTTGAGCGCCAGCTCCAGGGCCTCTTGTGCTTATTTGAGCAGAACCTAAATAAGTTCCACCAGAAGCATAAGCTACCGCTGTTGAGTTAATAGGTATATTACCTGATAACGTTGAAGCGCTAGAACCTATAAGATCTACTGATTTTAATGTAGCTGATAATAATACATCTACCGCATTAGTAGTCATGTCACTTTGATTTTGTTGATATGCCATTTTTTTTTATTTATCTTTTCCTTTAATTTTTTCGTAAGTTCTTAAACCACCTAATCCTAACATGCCAAGCAACACGGTCATTAAATGATCCATTTGTAAAGCAGGTGGAGCCTCGGTAGTTTTTGTTATCCATATAAATAAGTCTCTTATGACAAAGTTATATGCTAATGCTACTCCACATATCCAACCAATAAATGGTCTCCACCCAGCAACGAATAATGTACGGTGCTGAGCTTCAACTGCATTGATCTTTGTTTGTAATTCTATTAATTTTTCAGGATCTAATTCCTTGCCTTTTATTGCTTCTCTTATATCCCAAGCTAAGTTACCAGCAACAGTTTTTTCACCATTTCCTTTACCTAAAAGACCTAGTAATAATTTAAACATTTAATACTTTCTTGGCTTTTTACCTTCTTCAAAATCTTTTCTAGTAGCTGATTGATCTCCATGAGATGAACCATCCTTACCTTTATAGCCTTTATCAGTACCTTTATAGTTTTTATAATCAAATCGAGTAGCTGATTGATCACCTTTTTTAGCACCACCACCTGAAGACTTTACTTGATCTGTAATACTTTTACTTTTCTTTGGTGATGCGCCACCAGGACCAATTTTCTTATCATCACCGTGTCCTTTTTTATGCATTTTTGGGCCATCATGCGGGTGTGCATGTGATCCTTTATCAGTATCATAGTTTTTAGGACCATCATGCTTAATGTTGTTTTTTCTTGTAAATTCATCATGCATCGGTGGACCGCCTGGAACTTCTTGTCCATAACCCTTGTTCATGTTTTTAGGACCGTCTCTATGCATATCATGCTCGATGGGCATATCCATCATTAATCTTTTTGCTTTTTGATTTGTAAACCAGTTTGCCATAATTTCTTTTTTTTATTGTTATGCGTTATATGCTTCTTTTTCCCAAGGTAGAGTTTCGTCTCCTTCATAAAAAGCTTTCGGACCTTTACGTGGATATTTTTTACCTTTCCAAGTAACACTCTCATCATCGTAGGAAAGATCACCTCTTTTCATTTGATCAAGGTGAACTTTTTCATGATCAATAACGTCTTGTTGTTCTTCTTTATTTGTTATATTTTTATCTATTAAAATACTACCATTTTCATCAGCAATACCCATAACACCTTCTTCCAAGTCCATAC
>JGI24006J15134_10000624_pt1 | contig 21631 bp, 28 predicted proteins | sample LinPmetageLP53_FD_15134 | JGI IMG/M metagenome (IMG submission 15134)
TTGTCTGCTATGTTCTTTGCACAACTAATGAGAATCAGGCTTATCGCCATCCCCATTAGTAATTTCTTTATGTTTATTCCAAGATGTTGCACCNAATATTGCTCCAAAACTTAAATGTAACATGGCGCCCCCCTGTAGAGTCAAGGGAACCCATCTACTTGTATTCATCTTTATTTCATCACTCATCATTGTCATGCCTATGTTCCACATCAAAGGAGCTATAAAGAAGTCCACTATACAAAGAAACAAATAAACTATTGCAGCCCACGATCTCCAATGATCGTGTATTGTTTTATTTATTCCCATGATATCTTTTCCTAACTTCACTCATCTTTTTTAGAGTTTCTTCTGAGTATATGCCAGTCTTTCCTTTATTCCATGGCACACTTCCTTTTAGAGATTCACTCATCTTTTTTCTATACTCTTCAGTCTTCATGTATGACTTATCAACCATCCTCATCTTGGCTTTTGTTTCTTCTGTATGTTTTCTGTCACGAAAATGTGCAAATTCCTCACCTGTCATTCCCTTGTTCCAAGATGGTGTTGCTTCTTCAAATTCAGCATCAGAAACATCGACAGTTTTACAGAACTCAATAAGTTCCTGCTCGTATTCAAATGTAGATGTATAAGTATTTGTAGGCATGACAGTCTCCGTAATAGATTGTTGTGATTAGGATAGAAGGGGTTGCTTCAACAATCCCTCTATCTGTATATATAACAATCCGTCTTCCTACTTCATATTTTCTTTTGTGTTCTTGATTGTCGTTTTAGCACGTTCAATTTTCTTTGCCCGAATAGATTCAACTTTATCTGCAGCTCCAGTAGAAAGATTTTTATCTCCCATAATTGCGAGTGTCAATTCAGTATTTGCTTCGTGCATTGTAATTGTTTTTTCCAATCTTTCAATTGCACTTTCTTGACGATTTCTTTTATTGTGTATTTTCATAATTACCTATTGAATTTATAATGATGTCTGGTAGATGCCCAAACACAATCTGCATTAATATAAAAATGGTGAAAACTTTCACCGACTGCTCGGGCAACTGACCCCCAATTCAAATCATGTCCAAAAATCATTCCAGTAGTTTTCACTTTAGGAGTCCATAATTTTATATCTTTTTTAACACTTTTATAAGAATGATCCGCATCTATAAAAATGAAATCTAAAGAATCATTTTCAAAATGTTTATGGGCCTTGTCTGTTCTTTCTTCATATATTTTACATCTTTCACTATAAAATGATATTTGTGAAAAAACAGTTTTCTTCCGTTGTTTTAATGTTATCTTTTCATCTATATCGTAATCTTCAATTTTATTATCTTTTTGTAATGACCATGTATCTATTCCATATAAAAACAAATTGGGATTAGCATTTAATAAATGGAAGAAATTATCACCAGAAGAAACACCCAATTCGGCTCCTACTTTAAATCCAAATTCTCTAATATGTTCATTCAATACATGAAATCTTCTAGTTGTTCTCACATCTACAATAGTAGGAAATGTGATATATTTTCTTTGTTTAACTAAATCAATAACAGATTGAACCATAATGTACTTTCATACAACAAGACCACTCGTAAGTGGTCTTGAATTCTTAATTATTATACATATAGTGTGTATTACGGAAACAGGTGAATGTAAATTATGCAGCAAGTGCTTCCCGAACAATTCCCCTCATTCCAATACTCATCCACTTAGTAACCGAGTCTTTCAACTCTCGAGCGTGTTCCAAAAACTCAACACCAACTCTTCCTTCTGAAACCATTGTCTCATATCGTTCTACAGTCTCATTACCTTCACGAACATAAACAGTAACGAGTTCTTCAAAACCATTCCAAGTAGATTCAAATTCATAATCTAAACAAGTTCCATTATGAACTTGTTTTCTAGTAGTTTCCCAAGAAGAAACCATCCATTTATCTTTATGTAAATCCCAAAGATAAACATATTCAAGATGACTATTATCACGAATGTATTCTTCAAATTCTTCGTATGATTCGTAAGTAATGGCCTCATCGGAATTTGCACGACCTTCATGAGAAGCCACAATGGTTTCCCTTAAAGAAGATGCATAACCCAATTTCTCTGCAAGATCTCTTGCAAGTACTCTCAAATTATAATGTTCTAACAACATTTCACCAACGGCAGTTGTATAGCCATCCCAATGAACATAGGATGAAACAACCGAATTGTCTTCTCTCAAATATGCAACTAAAGCATTTGTACTCATAATATATTCTCCATAATGTAAGTTAATTAAAAACGAAAGATGATTATCTAATATCCTCACACACAGAGCAAGGCAAATGAATTCACCGCCACTAAACTACACCGTTGCAGGCACCAGAACATTTCCAAAAGGAAACCATTTGCGAAAACAACTATTAGATAATCTCTTATCTTTCACTATTATTATACCAAATCCGAAGCACAATGTCAAGTTTTTTTCAATGTTTTTTCAAGTTTTTTTGAGATTTACCATCATTAGGATAGACTTTCCTGCTTCTATCGCAGTATCAACAACCCAATCTAGATTCTCGTCATCATAGTCCCACTTGTCTCTGACATATTCTACGAGTTGGTCATATTCTTCTTCTGAAAGGTCTTCAATCTCTGGAAGAACTTCTTCAATATCATCTACTGCTTCAAATAATTTCTTTACTGGATCAATGAAATACCTTGCATCACTCCAAGTCATTTCTCCATCTTTCTGGGCCTTACCAACTGCTTCTACGAATGAGAACATAAAATCTAGTATGTCTTTAGTTTCTTCGATACCCCTTGCTTCTGCCATGTTAATCCTTCTTTTGTCTCTTGAGTTTCCTCAAAAAAATGTTACGTTTACGCATCGCTGCTTTTAATTTAAACCCCGATACATTATCTATAAAAATCTCGCCGTCCATATGTTCAGATTCGTGTTGAAATATCTTTGCAGACATATTAATAAAATTTCCCGATTGTTCTTCGCCTGAGGACAATTGGAACCTCGTAGAGACTCCGTATGCACGCTCTATTGCAACGAACAAGCCGGGGAACGACAAACACCCCTCTCGAATGTAGGTAGATTCTTCACTCCATTCTATAATTTCTGGATTGAATACTACCAAAGGGTCATTGTCAACCATCATTGCAAATACAGTAACAGGAATTCCTATTTGATTTGCAGACAACCCTAATCCTTTATGATGAAGCATATTTGTAAGTAACTGTTTTTCTAATTTCTCAGGGTCAACCTGTGGACTATCGAAATCAAAAACATTAGGTATTTCTCTCAAATAGGGGTCTGTTTCTTTCACTAAATCACATATTAAATCGTTCATATTGTTTCTATTCGGCTAAATTGTTTCTCTTTCACGAACTTAATCGTGCTTAAGAATTTGTCAAAAAGGATTTCTCCCTTGTGAGATATTACAAATACATTGGTGTCAGCATCAAGTGTATTGATGATTTTCAAAAATGCATCTGTTCCTTCTGCATCCAAAGATGAATCAAATACTTCATCTAAAATCAGCAGATTTGTATTCACACTATTCTTCAGTTTTGCAACCATGCGCCATGTGAACAACAACGCAAGATCAATTCTCATTTTCTCACCCTCAGAAAAAGAGGCATAAGAAAATTCATCACGATACTGAGATTGTATCGTTTCATTAAAATTTTCATCAATTGAAAAGTTAATGAGAAAATCAAGTTCGTTCAGATATTTATTTACATACTTGTTAATTATAGGTACATATTGTTTAATAATTTTTGTCTTGATTCCTGAATCTCTCAGAAGTTCATTTGCGTAACCATAGAGCTGTTTTTCATCACACAACTTAGAGTATTCGGTACTTAACCTTGACAACTCTTTTTCTAAAGAAGATAACACCTCTTTCTCTGAATTGTCAAGTGTTTTCTTGTCACTCAGGCTTGCAATTTCTTTTCGTGTTCGTTCTATGTTAGCATCTAATGATTGAATCGATGATTCTATACCTGCAAGATTTTTATTTTTATCTGTTATCTGATTTCCGTATGCTCGAAACTCTTTCAATTGTTGTTCCAAAGCGTTAATTTCTGACACAATCTTATCCAGGCCGTCTTTCTTTTCATCAATTCCCTTAGATATGTCGATGATTCGTTCTTTTTTAAACACATCATCAATGTCTTGTTTACAGGAAGGACACGTTGAATTCTTCTCGTAAAATTTTAATTCCTTTTCTTCGTGTTTTAATTTAAGTTCTATCTTATTGTGATACGTATTAAATTCTGAATTTTTAGTCTGTATCTTATTTTCAGAAATCATGTGTTCATTCAACTCAAGAATCTCATCGTGCAATGTATTCAATGATTCGGTTTTATTTTTTTTCTGATTTTCATAATTTTGAATGTCCTGGCCCTTTAACAATATTATAGATTCGTTGTCCTGTTCCAATCTTTCAATATAATCAATTTGCATCTTTGTCTTGGAACGATTCAACTCTCTTTGATTTTCATTGTCCTGCAAGTTTGATTTAAGTTCTGAACTTTTTGTTTTGAGAATTCCATTCATAGAAGAAAAAATCTGAATGTCCAAAAGGTCTTCTACAATCGTTCTACGATCTGACTGTTTCAGTTGCATGAATGGTTCAAAGGATGAATTGCCCAAAAGAACTATTTGAGTAAATGACTTGTAGTTCAATTTAAGAATTACCTTTTCCAAATACTCTTGATAATCTCTATTGTTTGCCAACTGGTCTATCAGTTTTCCATTAAAGATGATTTCAAAGAGATTTGGTTTCACTCCTCTTTTAACAAGATACTGTTTTTTTCCAATGGAAAATTCTATTTCTACTTCTAATCCCTTTTCGTTAATCGCATTGACTAACTGAGGTTTGTTGATATTCCGAAAGGCTCTACCAAACAATCCAAATGTCAATGCATCTAGAATTGTTGATTTACCAGAACCATTTTCTCCGATTATTAAAGTAGTGGGTGTTCTGTCAAAAAAGACAGTTGTAGGAACATCTCCTGTAGAAAGAAAATTCTTCCAAGAGATTTTTTTAAATATTATCATTCAGTTTCGTTTAAGAGTTGTGCTTTGGGGTGGTGTTCAAATCTATAAGTTGTGTTTTTCAGACCATCTTTTAATATAATATTAACCATTTTATTAAAAGTAATATCCCTTCTATGTGCTTCTTGTGCAACTTTCATAAAATCTTCATCCCCTATTTCTATATCAACTGCTGTGTGGGGAACTTCTTCCTTACCTATTTCAACTGATACACTCCCCTTACGTTTTCTATCGTTTTCTCGTTCAATTTCATCCATATCATAGTTAGACATTGTTTTGTTCCTCCTGTTGTTTTTTTAGTATGTCTTGTTCTGTTTTACTTGAAAATACTGCATTGAAAGAAACACTCCTTCTTTCACCTTCTCCATCTTCTGTTCTAAAAGGATATACGAAATGTTGTTGTGATGCTGGAAATATAAAGAAGTCTCCTACTCTTGGCTGAAGTGTCATAGTTGGACTTCCCCAAATTGGATCTTTTCCGGCATTATTTGTAAAATTAATCGCACCATCATCTTCTCTATGTGATTTACGAGTAGGTAAGTATTTTGGAATTTTAAGATACATCACAGTAGAAACTGCACATTCAGTATGAATATGACAGGGATTATATTCATTATCCTTTTGTGAAATAATCCACATAGAAAGTAACTGTGTGTACCACTCCTCTGCAAGAATTTTTTCTCGTTCAAATGGTTGGTTTTGACAGGTTTGTTGAATTACAAAATTCCTAACCACATCCTGAAAAAATCCCATTAAATTTTCACGTTCTAGAATTTCATGATCTACCCAAAGTTCATCTTTAATTTGGCCTGCAAGATTGTGTCCGTGACTTTTTTCATTTTCTGCATTGTCAACTATTTCATCTGTGATTGCAATCATCTTATCAAAAATCGGCAATGGTAATCGTGTTTTCAACACAAAGGTAGACCAAGGCTGCAACAACTCCATTGACATTTGGAAATTTTCATCTTTCTGAGCAACTCTTTCTTTCCTTTTTTGTTCTTGTTTAGTACTCATACTGTCTCGACTGTTAGTGCTTCATTGTAAAGATTTTGCATTAATAAATTCAACGATTCTTTATTTTCAATCTGTAAACTTTCGACACAACTTTTAATTACACTCATAGTATCTTCCACATCTTCCATATTCTCTATGTCATCTCCCATGTCTTCAATATCAAAGAGATTGTCCACTACTGAAATGTGACCGACACCGACATCTACTAACTTGTCCATTAACACTTGAAACATATAAGAGTTGTCCTTATTCTCAATTATAATTTTTACATAACAATTTTCATATTTTGATAAATCGCCATAATCATTTTTCTCATCATTATAATAAATCTTGTAAAACATGGAATAAGGATTTTCAATAAATTCCGTTTCCATTGTTTCAGTATCATAGATGTGAAATCCTCTCTTGTCATTATAATCACTCCATGTGATTTCATAAGGATTGCCTAGATATGTAATATTTCCTGTAGTGGAACGATGGTGAAAGTGTCCAGAAAATACTCGTTGAAATGCTTTGTACATAGATGGCGAATATCCATCTATACTAAAAGAACCTTTATTTTGTTCGATTCCTTCTAAATGTAGATGGCCGAATGCAACCTTAGTTCGTGTCTTTTCGATAAGTTCTTTTGTTTCCTTTTCATTGTCATCACATATCCACGGCACAAATAATACCTTGTGTTCATCTGTTAAAGAAACTTCAGTAGGTTTGTCATAGACAGTAACGTGAGACATTCCTTTTGTTAGTTCTGTCATTGAATTTACTGCAAGAGTATTCTTATAATAGATGTCATGATTACCAACAATAAGTTTGATATTTCCACCCATTTCCTTGAGAGGGTGAAACAATATATCTTTCATGGAATTTAGAGTTTTATAGTTGATGAATTTCCTTCTATCAACTACATCGCCCAAATGAATAACATCTGTTATTCCTCTTTCTTTCAAAGTAGGAAAAAATATGTTTTCATAAAACTTACGAAAAAAGTCTGTGAATATGAGGCTGTCGTTTCTGGCGCCGAAGTGAGTATCAGTTATTAATGCAATCTTCATGCGTGAGCTCTGTCTATGTAAAATGTCAGGGGGGAAAGAGATATTATAGTATCATCTTTTTTTGGTGTGGGTTTAACTCGTTTTTTAGCTCTTTTCTTTTCTTCAAATGTAGCAATAAACTCATGTATAGATGCTCGTTTGTCTGTAGATAAAGGGGAAGCACCAGCAGAAATTGCTCCTGTATCGCCTCCCATTTGTCTCATATCAGAATTGTCTTCAAGAGAACTGAACTCATCCATTGTTTTATATTTAATATAAAGTTGTTTCTTTTCTTTCTCTATTCTTCTAAGGAATGCATAATAAGTTATTTGAGTGAAATATGCGAATGGATTGCTTGATTTTTCTGGATTGAAATTACTTGCATACATTACACAATTTTCTATACCATCACTTACCATCTCTTCCCGAAATGCATAATTTATAAAATTTGGTCGATGAGAAAGTCTCTCTGCTATTTTGAGAAAACATTCCCCTGCATAATCTGGTATTATTGGCTTTCGTATTTCACCATTTTCTTTACCATCTAAAAATGCATTTCTATATTCTGTCATAACTACCAAAAACCGTTCATTATCTACATAATGCTGTTTTTTTCGTGCCACAATCACCTCCTATCTCAATTGTTATATTATAATTATACTAAATTATAGCAACTTTGTCAAGTTTAAAATAAATAAAATTTAAGTCTTGACATTTTGTCTATTATTTGTTATAATGAGTCTGTACGATTTGTAAATAGAATTCTATCTTTCTTTTATTGGTATGCTGTACATATGATATGGAAAATGTTCTGATGTATAAATCTTAATTCTTTCCATAAAATGATTTAAAGTATAGTTTTTCCTATCCTTATAAGACAAATCATCAGAAATATCATACAAGGTTGCAGCCTCTTTAGTCTCGGACTTCCTTAGTCCTCTACCTATCGATTGTAAATTTCTAATACGACTCTTAGAAGGAGAAGCGAACACAATGTTGTGAAGATTCCTAATGTTGATGCCGGTACTGTATACGCCATAACTTGCACATATAATAGCATCCTTTTCTTTTTCGACAAGTTCTCTGACTTTTTCTCTTGAATCTGCATCTGTTCCTCCATAAACAAAAAAGATTTTCCTAGAAGAATCAACGATTTCCTCCAGAATTGAATGTAGAATGTTTCCATGTTTTTCTATCAATTGAAATAGAACTAAACTATTACCCTTCAGCCCATTTACCAGATTACAAATATACTTATTTCGTTCTGGATGACTAACTAGAAAATCTATTTCTTCTTGATAGTTCAGCTTTGATACTGCGGCACATTCCTCTTTTGGGTATTTTAAAACAAGACATTTTATAGAAATTGATGAGAGTGTCTTGTTCTTGATAAGTTCTTTTGTGGTGGTTACTCTCTTTGTTGCACCAAACAAACCCTCTAATATTAATTTATGTACTTCGACTTCATCTAATGTTCCTGTTGTCCCAATTCGATAAGGTGTATTTTCCAGATTCTTCATTATCTTAGTAAGTGATTTGGCCTTGTAAAGATGTGCCTCATCTCCTATTACTAAACGAAAATCACTAAAGAATCTCTTGTTCAGTTCATACAACGATTGCCATGTTGAAATGATGATTGGTTTGTCTGATTCTTTTTCTTGACCACCAAAGATTTTATGAACAAGTTGTTCCACATTAAACGAATCATCTGCCTTTGCATATGCTTCAAAGTCCGAATACATCTGACTTACCAGAGAAAGTGTCGGCACGATAATCAACGATTTCTCAGGGAAGTAATAACGAATCAAATAGTAAATGATGAGAGATTTTCCAGATGCAGTTGGAGATAATAATACACATCTTCTTTTATCTAATGAATGCCTAACTGCAAGACTTTGATAATCTCTTAATTTATATTCACAGGGGAATGATGTAAGGAATTTAAAATAATCTTCGTTGGAGATTGATTCAAGAATATCTCCTGTATTGTCTATATATTCATATTCTCTATCATTCGCAAATCTTTTTATTTCTGGTTTGAGTCCAGAATAAATTCGATTGCTGTCCATATTGAAAAGGTAAACAAATCCATCCCATTTTTTCCTTCTATACATGGGCATGAACTGATATCCATTTGGCCTGAATCTAAAATAATGATTCAATTCCATTTTGACATGAGGTTCACAGATAAGTCTAACGAATACTTCAGTATCCTTTTCCATTAATATCTGTGAAGTCATCCAAGCCCTGCTACGAATTTCCTCCAATTGATTGCATTATTAATATGAAAACTTCTGTTCTCAATCATTGAAAGTACGGACTTCAAATACTCAACCTTTCCTTTCTGTTCATTCATAATTTTTTCAGCCTTCTGTAGGATATCATCTGCTGCAACATAATGTCGTTCCAATTCTGTCTTGGATATTCTGATGTTGTGATCTGGTGCTTTTCCGTTCTTTGAAATAACCACTTCCCATCGTTGCTGAAAAAGAACCTTCCAATGAGTTTCAAGATCACTCAATTTCCGTTTCTCTTTGGAATATATGTCTAGATATTTTTGGTGTTTGTTTGGAATGTTTAAAGATTCATTGTCTAAATCTTTATCATCAATGTGAGAGTCCTCCCCCCACATTTCCATTATTTCTTCAATTGTCATTATAACCTCAATTATTCAATAAATTCTTTATCTCATAGTTTTGATAACGAAATGATGCTGTAGCAGTAAAATATTCTACATCTGCAACCGAACTATCAAAATCAAGTGCAGAAATAGTAATTGGAAATGCATCGTAAAAATGAAACTCCATTTGAGGATTCATTCCACTTGTTAGAATTGTAAGAACAATGGTTGAATATCCCCCGCCTCTTGGTTGAAGTGTATTTGATGCTTTGAGAAGACGATATTTTTCGTGTCCTTCTGCAAGTCCCATTGCAATAATTCTGTCATAAATTTCTACCCAATTTTTCATATGTTCATCTACGATAAATCGAATAGTCAACTCCTCAAACGAAACCTTATTTCCAGCATAAGGAATTGTTGCGTGTGGTGTAAACACATCTATACCTTCAATAGAAACGCCAGGCACAGATGCGGCCTGACAAAACCAAGTAATATTTGGCGAGTCTTCCATAGTCAGTCTAAAACTGATATTGGATAGATAATTTAAATTGTCTGGTACTTTATTTGCTGCTGCCATAGAATTCCTTTACTATTACTATTTATTCAACAAATTTTCAAACTGTATGTAATTCATGTGTTTTCCTATGTGATATATTTTATTATTAAATTCTTCTTCTATTCTTTTATGCTGTCTGAATAACTCTGTAGAATCAAATTCTTCAGTTGGTATATTCTTCGATGAAAGAATAATATTGTCTGCCGTCCTATTCAAGTAATAATCATAACCGATACAATATATATTTTGTTCTGGATGATTTAAACAGGCCAATCTCATTGCGGCAGTTTCACTTGTATAAGAATTATCATCACCATCTCCCCACCATTCTAATTTTTGTGTTGGTTCATTTGGGTCTACCCAATAAATTACCATCGTACTTCCAGTTCCAAATATAACAAATTCTTTTGTTCGTGGTTGCGTTTCTAAAACCTTCCCACCAGTAGGGAATGTTAATTTTAACATTTCATACTGCATTGCAGGAAAACGATCAAACATCTTAAAATAACATTTGTTCTCTTTAGTGTATCCATCCCTGCAAATGTCCCATATCATCGGCCCATCTTTACAGACCATATGAGTAGGAGTATATTCTTTGTATAGTTCGTTACAACCATAAGTGATATGGTTTTTTAAGAGGTTTATATCAAAAACTGAACGTGATGTTCCATTGGCAATTACTACTATCATACTTCTCACAAGAAAATGACTACAAACAAAAAAAGGGAGCAGATTTCTCTACTCCCTTTTGAAATCCTACTATATGTAGGAAACGGATTACATCAAGTTCGCAATACGGACTTTTCTGTAATATACGTTAGTGCCTGGTGCGGAAGCATTCAAGTTTGATGCTGCCATGTCACCGACTCCGACTGTTCCACCCTCTGCAAAAGGACTTGCTACTAAACCGTAACGAGTCTTAAATGCAATACGTGGCTGGAAACTATCACTATCGACCGCACGAACCATTTGCAATGGAACGTAAGGACAGTAGAATATACCAGCGTCCATAGGTGAACTACCTTTGTAACCAACACAGTAGAACTCAGCAGCATTAGATGCGGCATATGGATCAACATAAACTTTATATCGACCATTAAGAACTCCTGCGAAAGTTGCAGATGCTTCATCAACATTCAGATTAGTACTCATTGCTGGAGCATAATCCAAAATTCCTGCCATTTGAAGAGCAGAAGCGACATCTGAAGATGTCATGATGATGTTACCTTTTCCTCTACGTGTGTCTTTTGCAATGGAATTGGCATCACGTTCAATCTGCATCATAAGACCCTTGAACTTTTCAACCATCCAACGTCCGTTGGAGTCTGTGTCAAGGTCAAACATTCCTGCACTTGTTGTACCAACTGCGGCACCAAGTTTTGCATTGATATAAATCTTGCGAACAACCTCACGGTTAATCTCTGCAAGAATCTCTGCGGAAAGAATGTTTGCAAGTTCTGCTTCTGCATCAAGTCCATGAACAGCACGCAAATCTTGTTGTAGTTCCATTGAATACGAACCTTTGAGAGCTCGTGTTCCAGCAGCAACCGAAATCTTTTCGATTGAGAAGGACATTTCCTGAGAAATGTTTGCTTCGCCTGCAGCAGTAGTCATACCAGTTGTGGATGAGTAAACGTTTGCAGAAACGTTAGCAGTTCCATCTGTGTGAATCAATAGGCCAGGAACATTTTTGATGTCACCTGTACCAGTTGCGGCACCAGAGGTTTTGTCTTGTGTGGTGTGACCTGCTTCGTTATAAAGCAATTCTGCACCAGATTGTGAATCAGTACGTGCTCGTAGAGCAAAAATCAAACCTGTTGGGCCTGACATTGGCTGTACTCCACAAACATCATAAGCGATGAGTTGTGGCATTGCACGCCGAACCATTGAAATTAATACTGGGTCTGCGAAATCAATTCCGACTTGACCAGCATCTGTACCACCAGCTGCACCACCAACACCGACTGCGGTAGTTGTGAGCATACCAGTAACAGGGGTTCCCTCTGATAACAGACCTGTTTGTCCGTCAGCAGCATACTGTTGTTCTACGTTTTCTAAACAAATCGCAGTAACAGCTCTTCGGTGTGCATCCTTGATCTCAGGAAGATCGGGATGATCCAGAACTGGAGCCCACTTTTTATTTAAGTTTTCTTGAAGTTGCATTTCTAAACTCCTTAAATGTTTAAAATGTTATTATTATTTACGAGCAATAGCTTTACTATATGCTTCCATGATATTAGTCATCTTAGGTTCAGAAACTTCTTCTCCTTCAGATGCATCTACTTGTTCAACATTTTCATCTTGTTTTTGTTGATTAGGGAAATAATTCTCCTTAATGGTTTTCACTTTTTCCTCAAAATTTACGGAATCATCTTCGTAAGAAACACCTTCTGCAAGGGTTTTCATCTTTTCAGATTGTGTGTCTGCAAGATCTTCGCAAACTTCTTCCAGAATCTTGTCTTTACGATATTCGTTGAGTTCGTTTTTAACCTTAATGTTTTCTTGAACTGATTGGTTCAATTGTCCTTCAAGGTCTTCTACTTTGTCGAACAGATTTTCTACAATGTCAACCTTTTCTTCTGGAACTTCGATGTAATGTTCTGTGAATAGGTCTTTAAGTCCGCCCATGAATTCTTCGGTAATTTCACTTTTTAGTGAACTTTCCAGAGCAAGTTCGTTTTCTTTCATCCATTCTTCTGTAACATAGTTGAGATAACCATCAACTTTGTCTGTTAATTCATCACGGAAAGTAACGATTTCTTCTTGTAGTTCTGATTGATATTCTTTTTCCATATCTTCAACTTTTGAACTTGCGATTTCCATCACTTTTTGATGAACTGCAGCTTCAAAAATTGTTGATGCTTTGGATTTGAATTCTTCAGAGAGTTCTTCACCTTCTACTAATGCATCGATATCTTCTTTGACATTAATTTCTGGCATAGAAATTTTAATTTTCTTTTTCTTTTTCCCAATAGCAACTTTATCACCATCTGGTGTTGCATCATCTGGTGTTTCTCCACCAAGATCTTCTGCTTCGACAACTGCCATAAGGTCTTTAAAACGCTTGGAAACATCTTCTTTTTTGAGTCCATTGACTTTATCAAAAATAGCAGAAATCATTGCTGTTTTGGTAGTAGGAATTTTAACTTCTTCCTTCTTTACCTGTTCATCTTCTTCTTCCTCATCATCTTCGTCTTCTTCCCCTTCCTCATCATCATCTTCTTTGACTTTGGCTTTGGGTGCTTCTGCAATAACTTTTTCTGTTTCTTCTTCTTCGATTTGTTCTGGAGCTTCAACAAGTCCTTCTTGCTCAGTTTCTTCCAGAATTTCTTCTTGAGTTGTATTTTCCATAGAACTTGATACTCCTAATAGTTAATGGTATATTTCGATTACTGTAGTAATATTTATAATATCACAACTTTGACAATAAATTTTTAAACTCGTTTATTTTTACTTCCTCGAGCACTCTGGAAGAGGCATTTAAGATATTTCTTTTCGCCCTTTCAATGTCTTTTTCCTGTAGAAGACCATTATCCCAAATCCATTCCTTACCTTCCATAATACCTTCAACGAAAGCATTTGGTGCGGATGGATCTGCAACAATGTCTGCAGCAGAAGCAAGATAAAAATCGCTTTGAACTACTTGTGTATTCTTTGCATCGGGTTTTAATGTTCCCATTCCCCTTGAAGACACACCTAGTTGAGCACCCTCATCAATCAAACACTTAACTATTTGACCATTTGGGGTGTTTAAAATCTTTGCTCGTCCAACAAAATTCTTACCTTCTCTTTTTAAGGAAGTAATCATATGTGAAGCACGATCTAAATTGACAGTAGGGCCGTCTGGATGTCCTAGTTCTCCAAATGCACGTTTTGGTGTAACATATTCTTTTACATAACGATCTACTTCTTTTTCAAGAACAGGTAACGGATAAATCCTACCATTCTTGTTTTTTCGTTCTGACTGCATNAAAATACCCTCAATAAAATATTGTTTGGGTTTTCCTTCTGCTGCTTCAACCAGATCGTATTCAACTGCTTCTGTTAGTTCGCAAATTAATTTCATTTGTTTATCCCTTTAGATAATTTTGCTACTATGAGGAAGTGTGTTTACCACTACTTTCTGCATCTTTAATTGCTTTTCTTTTTGCATCAATGCGTTTTTCTAATGCCTCATATTCATCTTCTTTCCATCCAACTTGACTATGTTGATATGACTTTTTATCCCTTAGTTTATCCTCTAAATCTCTAAGATCGTCTTTCATCTCATCAGGCGATTCTTCTTTCAACATGATAGCGATCATTGTTTTTTTTTGTTCTTCATTAATATATTTTGCAGAATTAATAGTGTTGATTAACTCTCTCGCTTCTTTGTCTTGATAAAATTCGTATAAAGATGACATGGTGTTCCTTTTTACCTTATGTTGTCGAATGCAAAATCCAAGATTTTTAAGAATGACTTTGTGTCTTTATTCATGTTATCTCGCATTTTCTTCTTGTTAGTACTATTTAGAGAATCTAAAGTTTTTAATATAGTAGATGCGGCTTCTGGATCAATTGGTACAGAAGTTCCACTCTTAAACTGTATTTCTGCTTCTTTTTTCTTTTTAACAACTGCTCTCAGTTGTTTTTCTACATCTTCTTCTAAAGGTATTTTAATTTTTCCAATTTGTATAGATTCTTCTTGTTTCGTTGGAAGTTCTAGGATACCCCTAAATTGTTTAAGTGTTTTCATCAAGTTCCAGAAGAAGCGATTTTAGTATAAGCACCATTTGTTACATTTGCCAATAAAAATTGGTCAGAATCCTTATGAATTACTGTAACTGAAGCAGCGGGCAAAGTGATGGAACCAACAGTAGTTCCGTTTGTTCCTCCCTCTGTTCCATCAGAGTCTATAACGGTTATGATTGTAATCGCTGATGCATAAACCGCAACTGCTGTTGCTTTTCCTAGTCCTAAATTTGTAGCAGTTGTGGCAGTTTTTGCTGCTAATAGTTTCATTATTCTGTCTCCGTTGTTTCTGCTGGTGGCTCTTCTACTGAAGGTTCTTCTATTTTACTTGTGAACATTGAAGTTGCAACATCTTGTTTTCTAGATGCAATAGAATCAACTACCTTATTTGAAATAAGTGAATTAAATGCATCTGTAACCTTAACTGGTTTATCTTGCATTGAAAAATCAACTATATCCACCATTTTAATTTCCTTGTTTGCTTGTTGTTCTGCCATTTTAATCTCCAAATTATCTATTAATATTTATACAATTAAATAACTCTAACTTAACCTAAATTTCTTTTACGAAATGTTGATAATTCAGTTAATTGTGTGCTAGAATCATTTTTCAAATCAATTGTTTTTTCTTCACCGTATCCACCCTCTTCTTCACCTCCTTCTCCGCCTTCTGCTTCGGCCTCTATTTCCATCTGTTTGTCTTCTTGTTCAATTTCTTTTTCAGACTGATGAAGGATGTTGGATCTAAACCACTCTTTTGAGTAGTATTTTCCAACCATGTCTTCCATATCCCTACCAATAGTCATTCGTTGTGTCATTATTTCGTGCATTTTTAATTCTGCGTAATAATGATCTGTATTGTATGAATAATGAACTTTGTCTTTAATTTTTGACCAATCATTTGCAGTCAATATACCCTTTAGTATCAACTGTCTTTCCATTATATCATTGAACATGATTGAAAATCGTGTTTGTAATTTTTGAATGAACTTACTAAAAAGCAGCTCGTCCCTAGATATCTCGCTTTCTCTCCCCAAAGAGAAACCAGAGTCAGCCTCCAATCGAGATACAGGAACGTGCATTGCTTTATAAAGTTTCTTCTGAAAGAATTCTACATCATCCATTTGTCCAAGATTTTCTCCGCCTGGAAGCGTAGTTATTTCTGTTCCTCTTCCACCTTCTCTACGAGGCAACCAATAATCTTCCAACATTGATTGATGTCGTTTATCATCTTTAACCTCACCAGTTTCAGAATCATACAACAATCGGTTCTTATATCGTGTCATAATGTCACGAATGTATTGTTCTGCTTTAATTTTTGGGAGATTACCAACATCAATATAGAAAATTCTACGTTCTGGCGCCCGTGAAATACGATAGATAACAATCGCATCTTCTACCATTCGGAGTTGATTGAGAGGTTTTAGTGCTTTGTGAAGATAAGATAAAACGATTGTTTTTCTTGAGTTCAATAATCCAGAAGTAGAATATATTATACTATCCCCCGAAATCATTATTCCTTGAGCTCCCCTAGAATCTAGTCCACCTTCGTTATAGGTGTACATATCATTCATTCTAATGTTTACTTTTTTAGGGTCTTTCGTTTTTTCTTGTTTGACTTGCTTGACTTTTTTGATTTTTGTAGCGTCAAGACTACGGAGTTCTACGATACCACGTTTTGGGTCATTAATATCAATCATTGCATGGTAATAGAGTCTACCTTCTGTATACCATCTCTTGAAGATGTCTGGGCCGTAGTTGTTGAAGTTCAATAAATGTAATATATTTTCAAATTCACCACGAACTTTATTTTTTATTCCATCGGAAAGGTCTGTATTGTCTAAAACAATGTCTATTGGTTGTTTATTTTTTTCAATAACAACCGCTTCGTTGACAATATTGTCAATTGCAATTTCGCAATCGGCAGTCATTGCCGCATCACGATACTTGAAGATTAAGTCAACTTCATTTTTATACGCACCATCAAAATCAACATAGGAGCCATATGCACCAGCTCCCGATACCATCATAGAACCGTCATCGTTCTCTGGTAACGTAAATGCTGGAACATTCGCTTTAGGCGATTCTTCGCTTTTTCTTTCAATTTTGAATCCAAATAATTCTATTGCCATAATGTATTCTCCTTAATTGTTGTGACTATCTGATTGTAAAAGATGTGGAGCAGTTCCAGGCATCCAACGATCATATGTCCAAGTACAAGTATATTCTTCTATTTCTTGCGTTCCCCAATCAAGTGCAATTGTGGATAACGCAGTTGGAAATGCTCCTATAAAGTGATAATGCCATGCCTCTTCTCCATTTTTCTTGAATTGAGTCACTTTAATATCTCTTTTATATAGAGAATTTTCCCCTTCTTTAGTAGTAAAGTCATTACTTCTAGTATTTAGTTTGTGTTCTGCGATGAGATCCATCCATTGTTCAATAGCAATTCTAATTCCAAAATCTTCATCATTGATAATTGTGGTTTCCCATGTGTCAAATGAGCGATCACCAGCAACTTTTATTGCTTTTCCATTATAAAATACATCAAAAGAACCAATAGTAGATGCAGGAATAGTTGTACCTTTAACAAAAAATTTAGATTCTTTTGTGGGGGAGTTGGTAATTTCAGAAGGATACGTAAGAGTAACCGAAAACAGGGAAGGACGAGCCCCTCCCTGTGCTAAATTTGTTTTGAACTTCGATATTGCAAAATCTGAAGATGGAGTTGTGTTTGTTGCCATTCATTTTTTTTACTGAATATTAATAATTGGGTGGTGCGGATGTACTACCTTGAGTATTACTTCCAGTTCCTTCACTCCAATAATCATAACAAAATCCAATTGTATATTCTTCAAGAGCATCACTTGACCAATCTACTGCGATTTCTCCTAATTCAGTTGGCCATAGATTATATAGTTTGTAAGTTTGTTTAGGTGTACCATCTGTTCCAAGTTGTGTTACAGTTGCTTCTCCATCAAACCATGTTCCACCAGAAGAATTAGAAGGATCACCATATAGACCTCCTCGATCTCCATCTAGTTCTCCACCAAGATATCTCATCCATTCCATCATTTTATTTCTAATAGAAAAACTCTCATCGTTAATAACAGTTACATTCCATAAGTCATATGTTCTAAAACCTTGCCATTTATATGCTCTTCCTGCATAATTTACTGCAAGAGGCGCAATGTTTGTTGCAGGAAGTGCTGCTGCTTTAACTAAAATTGATTCATCAGATGTTAATGTAAAACTACTTCCTTGCGAGTAATTTATCCCAACCTTGTATAGAGCTGGACGAGCTCCACCACCTGCTTTGGAAAGATTACTTTTAAAAGTTGTTGCTGAAAATCCCATTTCTTTCCTTTATGTTTGCCTAGAATATGAACCAACTGAACTTGCGGCGCCACCTGGCTTAAGTTGTGTATAAAAGTTATAAGCCCATGTTACATCAAATGTTTCTATTTCACTTGCAGTATCATAACTTAACGCAACTTCTGCAATGGTTTGTGGCCAGCAGTCTTCAAATTTCCAACTCATTAAAGTTTTTCCTGCTTTATCGTACTGAGTTAAAGTGACAGAACCAAAACCAGAAGAATTATCACTATATCCATAATTAGTTCCTGTATTATTAATTCTGTTTGCCCAATCTTCAAGAGGTTTTCTTATAGAAAAACTTTCAGTATTAATGATAGTTGTACTTAAATCACCAAACACAATATCGCCGGGAATTTTTACAGTTCGCCCAAAATATTGTCTTTCTATAGGAGTTACAGTAAGTGGCGGAATGGAAGACACAGAACATTGTGTAGCCATATCATCAAAACTTCCCGAAACACTTGATGGTTTTGATACTGTAACATCAAATAAACTAGGACGAGCGCCCCCATATTTGAGAGCACTCTTGAAAGTAGATAATGTTGTTGCCATTTGTTATTTTCTCCAATTAAACTTGTTTTAATTATTTATATCAAAAATCTTAAACGGCACCAACAACTTCAGAGAATTCCACACCGCTTCTAACTGCAACAAAGTTGAGTTGAATGAAGTTGATAGAACGTGAAGGTTTGACAAAAATGTCTCCTCTAAACGAATTTGAATCTACAACTTGTGGTGTGTTATTTGAAGCATCACATACAACACTAAAGTCTTGTATTCCACCTCTTCCTTGAATATCACGTAAGAAAGGTTCTACTATGGAAACAAACTGTGAGCGTGTGAACTCATCATTGAATTCAAACAACTGGAATCTTGCAGCATTTGCAATCGCCTTTTCCAGAAGGATGAATAATCGTCTTACATTGATTCGATCAAATGCAGATGGTTTTGTTAATTGTGTCTTATCACCAAACATTACTACACCTTCGCCTGGGAAAGAAACAACTGGATTTACCTGAGAAGAGTACAACTTATCTCGTTCTGCTTTCTTAGGATTGAAAGGAAGTTTTACAACTCCTTTAACTTGTCCTCTTGAGAATCCGGCCGGTGACCAAAATGGGTCACGAACTTGATCTGTGTGAGCACAAAGACCAGCAACATCTCCGTTCAAAGGAACGAAACGAAACTTGTCATTGTGTTTGTCGAACATATACTTCCAACCAGAATCCATAACTGCATATGAAGTGTTCATATTTACAGTATCACGATAATCTGTGACATTTTCTGTTGCAGTTGAAGAACTTGATACTCCAACAACATCAGTTTTTTCTGGTGAAAAGAAAGCGATACAATCTTTGCGTGATTCTGCAACTTGATTGATAACGTGTCGAACAACAGTTGAACCATGTGCGGCAGTAGTGATAAGTGACATATCAACATCTTCTGCTGATTTAAACTTATCATATGCACGAACAATATCTGCGGTAGCAAGAGCAGAACCATCAGTTCCACCGATGAAACTTACTGAAATAGGAACTGAACCACAGAAAAATTCTGTGCCATCTCCACCACTATTTGTCAAACCAGCTGCAGTTGTTGCATCTACTCCCCAAGCAGTATATGTCTTGGTTTGTGATGTGATTTGATTAGAAGATCCTGCCATAGTAATCGAATTGATTACAGGATGTTTTACCCACCAGCAATATGCAGAATTTCTATTGAGGAAGTTTTTGTAATATACTTCTTCTCCATCGGGGGATTTTGCACCCTTCATAACGGAAAGATTTCCCCATGCTTCTATTACTTCGCCTACTGAACCTGTCCATTCTCCGTCTTCATCTATGATTGCAACGTGAATTTCATCGTTTGACAGACTTTTGTCTGCGGCAGTTGCAGATGTGCCAGGAGCTCCTTCGTTGAAAGAATCTGCATATTCCCATTTTCTTTCAAAAGTTACACCAGTATTGACACCGATAAATTTACTTCCAACTGTTAAAGAAGTTGCAGATGCAATTGCGGAAACTCTTCGTGTTTCTCCGCCAATTGTAATTAAGTCTCCAACTGTAAGTTGTGTGGTAAAATATGTTGCAGTTCCAGTTACAGTTGCTGAATCAGCAGCAGTTGCGACTGTTCCAATCATCTGTGCGGCTTGTTGTGAATAAACTGAACGTTTTTGTCTTGAAAGAGTTTTACCAGATGTAATATCTGCGGTATGTGATTTTGCACGTACAACAGCAGTAGTTGCATTTGCAATTGATACAACAACAAATCCACCAGTTGCAGATTGTATATCTATCGTATCACCGACTTGAAGGTCAGTCAAGAATGTTGTACTTGTTCCTGCCAAAGCACCACTTGATGCTGTCCATGCAACTGTTCCAGTAAGATTTCCAACCGATGCTGCTCTGTCACAAGGACACATTGACATTTTAAGACTGTTTCCTAAAACACCTGCCCATTTTGCGATCAAAGGTGCGGTTCCACCATATGTTGTGCTTCCACCATACTCATCATCGTATGCATTGTAGTATGTGTCTGCATCTGTTATCTGAATTGCGGTGTATCCACCAGTTGTTATTGCAGCAGAGTTTTTTGGTGCGGATGCATCACCTACAGTAGTATTCGCAGCACGAACAACATTCATTGCGTTTGAATACGAAAGGAAGTTTGCGGCTGTGAAAAAGTCGATGAAGTTATCATCGTTTGGTTTTTGAAATAATTCTACCAGATTGTCTTCATCAGTAATCAATGTAACATCTTCGATTGGGCCCCAACGGAACCGGCCGACTGCACCACCCATTGAGGTGCCAGCAGCAACTACTACATTAGTTAAGTCAATTTCTGAGGTGTTGACGCCTGGGCTAACTTGAAAGGCCATCTTTTTTTTCTCCGTTGAAAATTGTGAGTTTCTTTAGAACAACATCTGTCCTTACAGAATATTTATAAATACAAGTAATTGATGAATAATATTTAGTGTGTGGTAAACATGAACAAATATCCAGAAAAAGCCATAAAAAGGTTTGAGTTAAAAGTAAAAAAAACAGAAGGTTGTCATCTCTGGACTGCGGCTAAACAGAAACAGGGATATGGCATGTTTTCTTATGCTGGAAAATCAACTCCTGCTCATAGATTTGCATATCTTCTTTACAAAGGAGACATTGCAGAGAACATGGTAGTGCATCAAACTTGCGAAACTAACGAATGTGTTAATCCAGAACATCTAGTTCTTCAAACCAAAAGTCAAAACAAAAGAAGTTATACATC
>JGI24006J15134_10000625_pt1 | contig 21627 bp, 25 predicted proteins | sample LinPmetageLP53_FD_15134 | JGI IMG/M metagenome (IMG submission 15134)
AAAAGAATATTGTATACTATCATCTCCTATACCTAAAGGTGGTAAGTAATAGGTCGATACTCTATTAAAAGTTTTTTCATCTTGGCTCTCGGAGACTGCATTGTGTATGATCTTTAGTTCCCCTGTAACACGCTCACCAAACTTTTCTGGACTCATAGTCGAAGCTATCTCAAGAGGAGTAGGTGCTACATCTTCAACAGGTGTTGCAGCTTCAACAGGTGTTGCATCTTCAGTAGGTAAAGCTTGTGCGTCCTCTGGATTTAAGAAAGGGAGTGTATCATCTTCTATTTTTTGCTGTCTTTCTGGTACTATTTTCTCTGCTTCTAATATAGCAAGATTTACCGTACTACTTGTTGCACTAGTAGCTAGTTGTGTAACTTCATCTAAAGATTTTTTGGGTAACCTATCAGGAGCCCTTTCTACTTCTTCTTGTGGTGATGTTTGTAAAGGTCTTCCCGTATCTATCCTATCCTGTTCATCTATATTAGTTACTGTATCTACATACTCTTGGAAACCTTCCTCTGAAATTTCTTCTCCCCGTAGTAAGCTCTTGGTCTGGTCGATAACAGCATTTCTTGTTAAGGGAGAACTAGTAGCTTCTAACTTACTAATAAGTGTGTTAATTTCTTTTTGCCTAAATAATTCTATGTCTCCTCTAATAAAAGCATTTCTTTTTTGAGCAGCAGTACGTACTGCTGAAGCACCCTGACCTATAACACCTCCAATAGATCCCGCATATATAGCATCTGATATCCTATCTATCATAGGGGTATCTATTTTAAGGGCGGAGCTAACAATGAATGAATTAACGAACTCATCTATTCCCTCCTCTATAAATTCTTCTGTACCTGCTTTGGCATACTTACCATACAAACTTTTAAATATACTAGGTGAAACCTCCTTCATCCTAGACTTCAAGTGATTACCAATTATCTGTTGAGTGTCTAGCTGAGATACCCTAGACCTACTTAACTTACCCAATACATAATTCATCTGCCCGAAGCTCAAGCCACCAAGTAAAACATTTTCAAAACCACCACGACCGAAGCGTGAGAATGCAGAGGTTATTAAACCTGTAGACATAGCTGCCAACATAGCGGAACCCAAAGCCTTATCATGTTTCTCTTCGTGTGTACCATCGTAGTTACTATAGATGGTTGCATAAGTAGCACCTGCTGACCTATTAGCAGCCGTCAAAAATATACCCGATGTCATTATATTTTCTGCTGCCCTACCCCTAACAACTTTGTTGTTCACTAACTTTGTACCAACCAAAGAGCTATAACTTTCAATAGCTTTTTGTATGCTCTTAGTACTAGCTCCCTCTTTGATATACTTAGTAGCAGATAGTCTAGCAGCAGCTTCTGCTGAAGACTCACCAAACTCTTTAACTAAAATACTACCTGTAAAACTCTTAGCTAATCCTTTAGCTGTTAACTTCGCTCCTTCTTTAGCACCTATATAACTAGCACCTCCAACAGACATACCACGAGATATTAAAAATCCTGTAGCTGCTACGTCTACAACCATCGGAGCTATCGCTGTTGATATATCATGTACCCAACCTAAGTGATCACCAAAGATACTCGCTACTTGTCTTCTGTTCTGCCTGTCTTCTTCTTGCTCTACAAGAATGTTAATCGATGTTTCATTCTTGAGTAAGGCAGGTAATACAAAAGCTAATCCTGTAAAAGAATCTTTTAGTGAATCGAAAAAAGAACCTATCCTGTTCTTAACCCCACTATAGTTTTTGGGGTTAGCTAAAAAACTATCAAGTATCGCAGCTTTAGATATACCAAGCTCTTGGCTATTCAACACATGTTTCTGCCACTTCTTTTCTACAGTAGAGTCCTTGAACAACTCTTCATAAGCAGGGTAGTTTCTAGTTAAATAAGCAGTCCTACCTGCATACAGATTGTTAGCTTGTGCGGTCGTTAACTCTCCTTTTTGAGATTTTAATTCTACTGCTGTCTCAAACTGTCCTTTATTTAAAATAAGATTTATGTGGGGTACTGCAATACCAGACTTAGTTACCCGTATATTCTCATCTACCTTATCTGGGTCTGATACAAACTTAGCCGTACCTCCTTGATACGAATCCATTATGGATACCTGCTCCAAAGCATCCATGATATCTGAATCCTGAAACCTGTTCCTTGAAACATCCTCCGAGATATCTGAACCACTAGAGTATTGTTTAGCTAGTAAGGTACGAGCTTTAGTGATCAGGGTAGAGGGGTCACCTTTCTCATTGTCTGTTATAAAATGGTTCTTAGAATCTTTGATGATATCAAGATATAAATCTTTTATGCTACTGTTATTAGCAGCCTTGGAAAACTCACCACTGATTTGATCATTCCTTATAGCTTTAAAAAGAGTTTGCCCATAAGGAGTTTTATTAAAACCCTCATTGGCTTGTGCCATGTTGTTGTGTAGGAATGCTCCTCTATTAATAGAATCAGTTATGGCTTGTCTTGGGTTAACCAGAGTAGAACCTCCAATGACTTTAAAGCTAGTGATACCATCGTCATCTATCTGTTTAAGACTAGCTATCCCCAACCTATCTTGTTCTACTAGATGTTGTTTAGCACTATTGACTTCATCAAGGAAATCATCTCTTGAAGCCCCTGTTTCGTTAACAGCACTATAAAAATTATCTCTAGCTTGTTGTCCGAAAGCTTCATATATAAGAGACGCATCGGAATCAATAGTACCTAGTTCAAGGGATGGTACATATTCAGGATCTATTTCACGTATCTTTTGTAGAGTATTACGTGCTATTATTTCTTCAGTGTCTTGATCAAGAGTTTTTTTATCAAACTCAACATCTCTTAGGTAATTACCATAACCGAGGTACTGGTCTTTTTGATCTTCGATATCTTTACCAATGGATGATGACCATATAGAAAAAGGCAAAGCGTTAGTGTTCTCGCCATCTTCTGACGAATCAGTAATAAGTTCTCCTGTCACAGCAGTTCGGGTTATGTATTTGTATTATGTTTAATTATTTACTAGGCTAGCAAATTTATTTTCTTTATCGCCTCGTAAGTCGTCTTCTATTTGTGAAGTATCCCCTTGAATATTAGCAAGGACTATATATAATAAAGCTTTTATTTTATCGGGTTCTACACTAGAACTAGTGATATCATCATATAAAGTCCCTCCAGTAGTCTTTCCAGTAGTCTTGCTAGAATTTTCCTCAGTAGCTGACCCAATGCTTTGAAGAGCTTCTTTAAGATTTGGATTAAGATCAATAACAGTCTTAACTGCCGTACGATATTCTGACGCACTATCCATATCGGCAGCAGTTATTAACGAAGTTATAGCATTAACGGAACTGTCATCAACGCCATCTCTTTCAGCTTTAGTTTTCCTTTTAATAAAAGCTCTATACATCAATTCATCGTTTCGATTTCTTGGTTCTGTACTTAATATTTCTTTGGCACCTCTTAAAGGAACTTTTTCAAGACTATTTAAAAGAGCATTAAATTTTTTACTGCTGGAAGTACCAGCATCATATCTCTTTTTAGAATCAGCTAAGTTCTTAGCGTAATCTTGTAGAGAACTACTTTGACCTTTTTTAAAACTCAATAAGTCTTGGGCTGTTTTAGAGTCACCTATCTCAATAGCCTTGTAAGCTAAGTTGATACGCATAGAATTCTCCATGTTGTCCTGCTTCTGTGCATCAGAAAGTTGGTTGCCAACAGATTGTAAAGTGGTTTGATATAATGAAGCCAGTAATGGGCTACCTAATGCTGAGGGATTTGATAACAAAGACTGTTGTATATCACTATACTTTTGTTTTAAAGGAGTACCCGAACCCATTATCTCTTGTAGTCTCTGAGAAACAGGGACTTGTAAAGCGTCAGCAGCTTGAGACATCCTAGCTTTTCTCTGTGCTTCTTTTAGTTGGAGGAAACTTTTTTGTTGTTGTTGCCCCATCAACTGTTGCTGCATAATTTCAGGAGTGTACTTATTATACAAAGCAGTTTGTTTAAAGGTGGGTAAGTTATTAGCCCCTGTAAAAAATTCTTGGCGTAGCGGTCCTACAATATCATCATTATAGTTTCCTTGAATTGCTGCTTGTTGACTAGCTATTAAAGCTTTCTGAGCCCCCTCTTTTGCTTTCCTTTCCATAGGGTTACTTGGACCCCTTTCGGAAACTAAATCTCTAGCTGCTTGTGTAGCTACTTGGTTAGCTGGCCCAGTAAAACCAAGATCAAGAAGTTTAGAAGCATCCCTAAGTTTAAGGCTTGATTCTGGAGTTACTTGTCTAACAGACCTAAGTGAACGTGGATTATAAGCCATTCTATCTTTTGTTATTCTTTTTCTTATTCAGAAGATTAGTTACTAATGAACCTATTGGTGGAGTTTTTGGTTTACCTGCTACTGCTGTTCTGTCGTATTGGCCTTCTTTGTTAAACGGGTATTCTGCACGACTCATATCAGTAGGTGGTGTGTTAGTAGATCCTTCTGGTAAATTCATATCTTCCCAATTATAACTATTGGCCGTTACATTAGCTGGTACAACAGCTCCTGCACTATCTACAGGAATAACTTGATTACCTTCTTTCGGCATTGACGAGAATTTATTATTTAAATCTGCATCTGTCGGTGTTTGGTTTACCGCTGTAGCTTTAGGCACAACAGGTATAGCTTTAGGTACTTGTGTATTTACCGCTGTAGCTCTAGGTGCTTGTGTATTTACCGCTGTAGCTTTAGGCGCATTAGGCACATCAGTAGTGTTTGGTGCAGGTAATCCATACCCACCTTGACCTTCAGTAATAGCAACGTCCATAACACTAGGTGTTGGTGTATTAACTGCTGTAGCTTTAGGTGCAGGTGAACTTTTAGAAGTTCTATTGTATTGAGAACTAGAACCCCAATTTACTACAGGTTCTCCTGTATTTACCGCAGTAGCTTTTGGAGCTGCTCCTGTATTTACCGCAGTAGCTGTTGGAGCAGGAGTTGCACCACTACCTCTACTTCCCCCACTCTTACTATAAAACATATCAGCAACATCTTTTTGCGCTGCTCTCATACTAGCAATTTGTGCGTCTCTTTTATCCATAGCAGCGGAAGCTGCTAATGTTCTTTGAGCATCTGTACCTGAAAAATTAGCAGCATCAGCAACACCACCATCAATAACACCTGCTCCTTTTCTATTACCCATAGCAGCCCTCCCTGCTTTATTTAAAGAGCTTCCTATAATTCGCCCTGTTGAATCTTTAATTACCCTACCAAAATTTTCTGTAAGTGCTTTACCATCTTGAGTTGGTCCTTGGAGTTCTTTACCTTGAATTATATTAGAAGGTATACCTTTTTTACTTTGTTCTATGAAATCTTTACGCTCACGGAAACGAGCTTCTGCGTTTAATCTATTTGATCGTTGCCTTTCCGCTATGTCAGCCTTACCTGCCCGATCCATTTCTTTTACTTCCTTCCTTGATCGTAGGTAACTTAATTCAGAATCAGGGTCTGAACCTGAACCAGATCTTGTAGTAGCAGTAGTTTTTGGTTCATCTCCAGAAGTAAAGAAAGATGAAGTCGGTCTGTTGTCTGTTGTAGGACCAAAAATTTGATCCCTTAATGCATCATTTATAGCTTCATTTGAAGCACTTTCTTCTGGGGATGTTGCTGTACCAGAAGCTTCTCCTGCTTTTCCTTTATAGTAAGCAGCTCTTCGTTCGGGTGAAGCTCCTCTTAAAAGTTCTTCTATAGTCGGCCCTTGCATACCAGAGCCCCCTAAATTTTTTGATCCTTCCGTTCCTGATCCTTCAGCCTCTTTTTCTTTTTTGTTTTGGAGATATTTATATCCACCTACCCCTAAAGCAAGAGGTACAGGTGATCTTTTTATGATACCCTTCCCTAAAGGACTACTAAGACCTCGATATAAACCCCTAGTAGCAGCAGATAGACCTGCCTTAGTGTAACCAGTTAATTCAGCAATAGAAGGAGCAAGTTTTGGGAGCTTAGAAGCAACGCCTTTAGCACGGTCACCTTTAGTTTTTGGTAGTAAACCAGCATCTTTTTGAGCTTTATCTAAAGACTTCATATCAATCTTAGGATCAGCCTCAGTACTGGTGGTCCTTCGTTTTGGTTTAGGGGGTACTTTTTCCGTAGTTAAATCTTTTACATCACCAGTTTTTTTCGGATCTGTTTTAGAAGAAGTTTCCCTTTTCGGTTTAGGCTTACTCTTTTTATCTTTAAATTTCTTAATAATATCTGACACAAAATTGCCTATTTTTCTTTTACTCATTGGTTCTTTACTAGATTTTTTAGCTAAAATTTTAGATCCTATTTTTGGAATTGCTCCTACTCCTGTTAGTAGTGAAGCAGCCGTTGTAGCGTTATCTGCTACCTCAACTGCCTTCCCTAATTTTTCATATCCCACTGCATCTTTATAGGCTTTGTCTGCTTTTATTTGGATTTCTTTAGCAAGATCTGCCTTGCCAGCCATTATTAATCTTTCTTGTTCGGCTGTCAGTGTCCCCTTATCATACGCATCAGCCCACCAAGGGGCTGCTTTTGAACGCCCTTGTGGCGATAGTGGACTTTCAAAATCCTTTTTAGGTTTAGGGCGTTCTATTGACGGGTAAGCCATACACTATAAATTTACTGCTTTTTCAGGTAATGGCAACCGCTCAAATCTAACCCAAAGGTTGGTTTGCTAGTACTCCTGTAAGGCTTTTCATAGACCTCCTGCGCCTTGATCCCTGATTCTTGTCTCCTAAATCAAGAGGCTCTACAGCTACAAGACCATGACGTTGCCTTGCGACATCAACACATATAAAGGCAGCATCGGCTAAGTCAGGGGATCTTCCTAAACGATTCTTGTAATCTGGTTTGGATTCAAGTTTCATTCTAAGGGTAGCACCTTTAACCATATCATACTTACGTCCTACAACTTCTTGTGCTAGATCATTATTGATACCATATAGCTGTTTAGTTCTACAAAACTCCTTACCTACAAACCAAAGTTCAGTGACCCTGTTGACATATAGTTCATGTCCGACAAGTTTACTATTAGTACTAACCCTCTTTTCAGAAGCTTTACCACCGAATGAAACACGAAGAATATCATCACCAAACTCAGCAGCAAGAATATCAGCCAAAGGACTGCCAGCACCTGTGGAGTCGATTCCTAAATTGGACGGGAGTATCTTCCTTTTATTGCACTCGTCCTTTATCTGCTGAACAATCTGATAAGATCGGGGGATCGCTTTGTTGGTGGCATCGTCAGTAAGAGAGATAGCTTCATCTAGTTGGCACACGAATTGTCCAGATTTATCATAACCAACATGCCCAGTATAAAGGATAGTCCTATCCCCACCATTTGTAAAAGCAGGGTCGCAACCAGCAATAGGGGTTGGTTTATCTTGCCACTCTATAGTGCCCATAGCTCCTGACTTAACCAACTCTGAGTCTGTATATACACCATCAGCCTCATCGGAATCAAAGAACACAGCTCGTACCATTCGATAGTATCCCCTACTTTCTTGCCCTAGCAGTTCCTTATCCTCTTCAATCTTCTCTTCTGTAGGCAGCCAAGGGTAGATTGTTTTCCCCGCTAGTATATTAGGGGATCGTTCCCCATCATACCTTTCATAAATACCACCCCACTTTGTCTTCCAACTATCTTCGGTATTTGGATCTATAGAATCCCAGCCCTGTGCTGGTTCACTCCACTCACCGAAAGCGTCCCAACGAGAAGCAGGGTTTGATAAACCAACTAAACTAAATGATGGGTTCTTTGATAGGTTAGATAGACCAGCCTGTAGAATAGCAGTAGATAATTCCGAAAGCTCATCTGCAATAAGGATGACATTTTTTTGTTTGATACCAATGAACTTACCGACAGCTTCTCTAGTCTTACTTCGTTCTGCTGCAATCAAACTCAACCCAGCTTTTTCAATTAGAATATCGTTCTCATTTATGTAAGCAACATTACCAATAGAATCTCTTATCTTAAACGGGGCTCCGTCTAACACTGTTAGTAAACTAATAACAGAACCCCATATTCTTTTACGTGCCTCACGTAATGTAGTTGATGTTAGCAGCACTAGTGTGTCTCTCGGTGCAGCTAACCAGTTCAGGATTCCCCAAGCAGCCATAGTATGTGACTTACCAGAAGAAGCAGCCCCGCCAATAGATACATATTTATTTTTGATAACTGCTTTTATCATACTCTCTGCCCAAGGATGTTTAACCATCAGAGGTTCAGGGAGTTCATCATTATTCCAAAGCTCATCACACAACCTCCAGAAGTAATACTCTCTTGCTTTGTCACTCTTATGATTAGAAAAGCCATAGAGTAGGGCAGTTATATTATTAGTAGCTGCAATAGTTAAACCACCCACATCCATCTTGGATGTTTTTTTATCTATGCGGGGTTCATATATACGTAAGGTTTGTGTCATTTAATTTGAAAGATGTGTAGATATATAGTATATATTAATTAGCTTGGCTTATAAATCTAAAAAATCTAAACTGCTTAAACATGCTTTGGAAATGTATGAGCAGCAATATAAACTTGTTACTATTGCGAAGGAGTTAGGTATCAATACGTCTACGCTCCGTAGATGGCTTAGAGATGCAGGGGCTAAACCTAAAAAAGATCCACATGCTATCAACCCTCCTTTAAAAGAAGAAGAGGAAGAGAAAGAAAAGAAAGATCCATTGCAGGAAACTTTAGATGATAATTTAGAAGGCAAGACAGACGAAGCTATAAAGTTAGCTAAGATGGAGGCTCGTATAGAGGAAGACAAAAACCTTATGGAAATAGCGGAATCGCAGTCATCTCCCGCAGAAAAGTATCAATCTTATATGGCAGCTTCTGCTATAAAACTACTGCGGGATAGTATTAAAAATCTAAGGGGTCCGAGAACAGTTAAAGAATTATCTGAGCTAGATCAGCTCATAAGACGTAACTTAGGTCTGAACGCAAAGACATCAGGAGGTTCTGGTAAGTTACAAATAGATATAAGTATTTTAAATAACGCTAAAGCAGACCGAGGTAAAGGTGCTGTTAAAGTTAAAGAGAATAAAATAATAGACGTTGAGCCAGATAAAGATGATGGAACTTAAAACAAAAGAAGACATTGAAAAACCTATCCTACTTTTTGCAGGATTAGAAGATGCTTATATTGGTACAGTTGAACAATATGGAAGACCTCCTGTAGCCTGTTATTCAAAACAAATAGCTATTGATACTATACAAAAGAATTACAACCTAACCAAACAACAAGCTTACGAAAGATATGAATATGAATATCTACAAACTAACTTTGAGGAGGGTACACCATGTTTCTTAGACGATCTCCTAAAGGATTGATGTTTCCCAATAGGGAGGTTGAAGATGACCCTCGTGTAATGATACGGGTTCAAGAGTCTAAACACGACTTTACTTTTTTAGTCGAGTCTCGTTCAGGTAAATTCTACAGAGTTATTCCTAACTCTTCTAAAGAAGTTTACTACATACAAATGCTATTAAAAAATATAGATGTGTTAGTACCCGAAGAAGGTGATGGGTTAATCATCTCAGCCAAAGCTATAGAACATTGTGATTATAGGAGTTGATAACGGACTTAACGGTGGGTTAGTCGCCATATCAAAACAAACAGGGGCTGTAATTGATAAGACAGTTATGCCTACACTCCATCGGTGTAAGAAACGAGAGACGGATACACGTAAAGTATATGAGTGGGTGATGGCATTAGAGTCAGACTTTATATTTGCTATTGAAGAACCTTTACACCACGCAAAGAGTTCACAAGCTGTACGCTCTATGGCATTATCTTTTGGTAAACTGTTAGGACTGGCTGAAAACAGAGAGTGGGATGTTAGATGCGTAAAAGTACACAACTGGCAGAAGTCTATGTTAGGTCACTTGTCACCACCTTACGATACAAAGAGAGCTGCATTAGGTGTCGCTAATGACCTAGCTCCTGAAGAGTGTTGGCTTAAAAGTAAAAGATGTTCTAAAGCACATGACGGAATGGTAGATGCTTTCCTTATAGCTAGATACATAAGAAAAGGATATGCTTTAGCAGGTTATGATAAGTTATAGAATTTTTTCCTTGATAGTAATTCAAGTTCTTTTATGCTCTATTAAATGAAAGACCTATTCCCCGCCCAATCTAAAGTAGCAGATTTTTTTGAAGAGAAGCTTAGAGATAATAAAAACACACTAGACTCTAGCTCTGTAGGTACAGGTAAAACTGTAGTCGCAGCACACTTAGCATTACGTTTAGGTTGCCCTGTTGCCGTGATGTGCCCTAAAGCTGTTATTCCTTCATGGGAAAGAGAGCTAAAGGAAGTAGGTATTGATCCTATATTTGTACTAAACTTTGAGAAAGTCCGTACTGGGAACACGCCACATATGTCTAAGAGGGGAAAGAAAATTATGAACTGGAAGGTTCCTAAGAATACTTTGTTTCTTGTAGACGAGATACATAAATGCAAAGGGCCTTATACTCAGAACGCTCAACTCGTAATAAGCCTTATTAAACAAGGGTTTTTAGTTCATGGTATGTCAGCAACAGCATGTGAAGACCCTACCGAAATGAGGGCTATCGGATATATGTTAAACCTACATAGCCTAGCTAAATCAGAGAACGGTTTGTATAATTGGTTTGGTTGGATGAAGGCTAATGGTTGCTACCAAGATGAGTGGAATGGTTGGCATTTAGGGGCAAAGAAAAATCTACAACGTATACACGATAAAATTTATGGGGTCATGGCAGCTAAACTTACAGTAGCTGACTTCCCTGATTCATTCAGAAACAACAGGGTTTTTATAGAGCCTATGCAGTTTTCTGACTCTAATAAAATTATAAAGACCTACGAAAAGTTAGGATTAACCCCTCAGATAATAACTGATTTGATAGAGAACGGAACGGTGGACGACAGCGATCATGTTATCGTAAACATACTTCGTGCAAGACAACTGACTGAAGCTATGAAAGTCCCTGACTTAGTCACATATACTCAAGATCTAGAGGAGCAGGGTAACTCTGTAGTTCTATTTGTTAACTTTAGAGATACTGTAAAAGCCCTTTGTGATCAACTTAACTGCAAATCAATAGAGGGGGGTCAGACAGTGGACGAGCGTCAAGCTGTAGTAGATGACTTTCAGAATGACAAGACAAGTATAGTTGTTGCTAACATTGCAGCAGGGGGTACTGGACTATCATTACACGATTGTAATGGGGATAGACCAAGAGTTAGTTTGATCTGCCCTTCGTTCAATGCTAAAGACTACCTCCAAACTTTAGGACGTATTCACCGTAACGGGGCAAAGTCTGACGCTATACAAAAAGTTTTAGTTACTTCAGGGTCTATAGAAGAAAATGTTATAGACTCAATAGAAAGAAAAATACAAAACATAGAAGAATTACATGGTAGGTAACTTAACAAAAAAAAGAGTAGGGACAGCTATAACTTTTGACCTTGATAAATGTTTTAGTAGAGAAAGATATTTGGACTACAGCCGTTGGGAAAATTCTGATCAAGTACAAAAAAAGTATATAGATAGCTTGAAAGAAAAAGTAATGAAGGTATGTGAGGAGCATCTTGATAATTACATAGAAGAAATAGAAACAGAAAGAATCTTAGAAAAAAAACGGCAGCTCGACCAGTTGATAAAATCATGTGGTTTATCTTTAGAAGATTTAGAAGATGAGTAATCAACCAGACCATAGTAGTAGAGGACACGCTCCTTTCTCACCATCAAGTCTCAAGTACGTAGCAGGTTGTTCTGGTTACGAAGGTCGATCAGGTACAAACGCTGCTGCCGAGAAAGGTACTCGTATTCACGAAGCCTTAGAAGTTCGTGATCCCTCTGCCCTGCACGATGAAGACGAAGTCCTGATCTATGAAGCAATAGTAGAGCAAGAGGAAGCATATATCACTAAGTTTGCTCAGGGTTTAGAGTACAGGGAAGAGAATGAGATAGTGTTAGATGTTGATCTTGATTCTACTAAAACATGGGGAACCTGTGATAGACTAATTACATTTGATAATAAAGCTATACTGGCAGATTACAAAACAGGTATCAGTGAGATAGATCCACCTAGAAAGAATTGGCAAGCAAGAGCTTACACTGTGGGAGCTTTCCAAAGATACCCAGAGTTAGAAGAAATAACTTTTGTGTTTTATATACCTGTACGTAATGAAGTTTTAGAGGGTAAGTTTACAAGAGAAGAGTTACCTATTTTGGTAAAGCAAGTAGCTGACGTAATACGAAATGGTGAGAAAGTGCGTCCTCAATGGGATGGGGGTTATCCTGAAGTGGATGCACTTTCTCCTTCAGTTAACTGTAGGTTCTGTAAGCATGAAGATTACTGTCCATCTTTAGGTGGTTTAGCTGTTGAGATAGTACAAAGAATATCAGGAGAGTCTTTACCTAAAGAAGATATTCAAGATCCAACCGATCCTAACACAGTAGAACATCTTTATACGGTAGCTAAAGTGGTAGAGAATTGGGCTAAACGGATAAAGGAACGAGCGGTTACCTTAGCTAAAGAAGGTATGGAGTTTGAAAACTTAAAGCTTAGGTCTATGGGAGCGACACGTAAGTGTACAGATAATATAAAGTTGATAGACATAGCTAAAGAACACGATTTAGAGCAAGAAGATTTACTCAATTTGATTAATATTCCCCTTAAAAAGGTAGCTAATGCTGTAGGAAATGCTGCACCTAAAGGAGAAAAAGGAGAAAGATCAAGATCTTTTCTTGACGCTGTTGAAAACAATGGCATCATAGAGACATCGGAAGAAAGGTTTACCCTTTCTTAAAGCAAAAAATAAGAATAAGACTAAGAACAAAAATAAGACCATGCCAAATACTAAAGTAGTAGAAGCTAAAAAAGAACAACTAGCAGCACCAGTAGCTGCTCCAAGGCTTGCGATATCAGCAGAAGATATCGAAATCCCAAGACTCAATGTTATACAAGGGTCATCGGAAATTGATGGTGACGAGGGAGCCCTCGTTATTAATCGTACTCACACAATCATGCCAACAGCAGGAACACTTTCAGTGATCCCTATCACGGCAATGAAAGGGTGGGCAGAAAATGTGCCTTTTGGTTCAAATGATATAGCAAGGATTGCTTACAGCCTTGAAGAAAAAACAGCAATAGATTCTGACTCTGAGTTTGGTACTATTGAGTTTGCTGATATCACGCTGTTGATTCCAGAACCAAAGGATATTGGTGAAGACGCAGCAGATGCGTTCCCATTCCCAATCGGTGAAACGTCGTACGCAATGGGTAAAATCCATGTTCGTAAGGCGGCTTACAGAAACACATATAAAAGACTTGGTTTGTTCCAAGCAATGAACCCAGAGTCTCCTTTGTGTGCTAAACATTGGAAATTCCAAGCGGATCAAGCGACAGCTAATAGGGTCAGTTGGTACATACCACAGATGACCGTAACTAAAGAAGATACTGATGAACAGCTAATAGAGTTCGTATCAAGAATTATACCTGCATAATTATGAGTATTGAAGAATTAGATAATAAGATATCTATTATCCAAAATGAATTGGAACAAGTAGAAGAAATTACAAAAGACATAGTCTCTAAAGCAAGGGAGTTAGCACTCTCAGAGATTAAGATGGGAACTTTAATAGAAGCGTTTGAAGCGCAACTGAAAGTTCTACAGGAGCAAAAGGAGTCTCAGCCTGAGCTAATATAAATCTTGTCCCTTGCGGGTTTACATGGAGTTTCCCGCAAGGAGCAGAAATGAGGGGAGCCTATCTGTACGTCTTAGGTTTACGTGCAGGTAGGCAACTCATCTAGACTATGGATACAATAGCAATAGATTTTGAAAGTTATTATGATAAGGAATGCTCTATACGCACCCTTGGTTTATTAGGATACTTTAGCCACCCTGAATTTGATGCATATAGAGTTAGTGCAGTAGGGGATGATGGAACAAATTTTGTAGGATGCCCCAAAGAAGATTGTGACTGGGGTGTTATAGAAGGTAATCGTGTACTATCACACAACGCACAATTCGACGAAACGCTTTACCTATACGGAGTGGATCAAGGTTGGTGGAAAAAGTTTGAGTACGCTGAGTGGGTATGTACAGCAGACCTAGCAGCTTACTGTGGGTTACCAAGATCACTGAAAGGAGCCACAATCACTCTTTATAATTTAGAGGTAGATAAGTCTACTAGAGACAACATGTCGGGTAAACGATGGGAGGACATGACAAAAGAATTTCAAGATGAAGTAGATGAGTACGCATTAAAAGACTCTGAGCTTTGTTTAAAACTATGGTTAGACTTAGAAGATAAATGGCCACAACGAGAGCGAGACATTAGCCTTGCTAATAGAAGATGCGTCCAAAGAGGGATACCCATTGATATTAAATTGTTAAAACAATCCCTGATAACAATCAACGAACAGTTATTTAAAGCGGAAACCGCTATACCTTGGATTGACGATAAACCTATTCTATCTAGAAAAGCTTTTAACGAAGAGTGTACGAAAGAGGGTCTGGTACCCCCTGCGAGCCTAGCTCTCACAGATGAAGACGCTAACAAGTGGATAAAAGAACATGAGGGTAAGTATGAGTGGATCTCTGCTGTGCGTAATTACAGAAGAATAAACTCCCTCAAAAGAAAGTTAGAGTCTTTTGAGTATGCCACTATGGGGGATCAAAGATACTACGGAGGTATACTGTATCACGGAGCCCATACAGGTAGATTTAGTGGGAGCGGTGGTAACCTAAACTTACAGAACCTACCTAGAGGTGAAATGTTTGGAGTTAATTTACGGAGTTTAATATCTCCAAAGAAGGGTAAGAAGTTAGTTGTTGTTGACCTATCTCAAATTGAAGTCAGGACACTTTGTTGGTTAGCGGAAGACCAAGTATCCCTAGAAGAAATTAAACAGAGTGCTGACATATACGAAGCGTTTGCAATCCGTTTTGATAAGTGGGACAAATCAAAAGGGGTACTAAAAGATGAAGACCCCTCACTAAGACATTTAGTTAAGACTATGGTTCTCGGATGTGGTTATTCTGTATCAGCAAAGAAATTTGCTTTGATATCTAACATGGATGAGGAAGAAGCTGTCAAGGCCGTACATTTATATAGGACAAAAATGAAACGTGTTGTGTCCCTTTGGAACAAACTCCAACGCCAGTTGCACGTAGCCTATTCATTAGGTACTGATTTTGTTGTAGACTTACCGTCAGGTCGTTCGTTGAACTATGGTGTGATACAAAATCAACTTCAATTTGGTAGGAGAAACTACATGGCTATGATCGCTAAAGGCATTAAGAAAATACCTGTAAAGTTATACGGAGGACTTTTATCAGAAAATGCATCACAAGCACTTGCAAGAGATATATTTTCAGATATACTCATCCGCCTCGAAAAACGAGGTCTGGGAATTATTTTTCACGTCCACGACGAAGTAGTTGTCGAGGTGGACGAAAACGAAGCAGAAGGAACGCTTGAGTTAATTATTCAAGAAATGAGAACACCTCCAGAATGGATACCTGATATTCCCCTAGATGCAGAAGGTAAAATTTTGGATAAATATGAAAAGTAAAAATGCATTACAAATACCTAAAAAACCTATCCGAACATAAAACATACGCAGTCAAAGCCCTCACAGAAATTACAAAAGCTCCAAAAAAGTTTACAGACAAAATACAAAGGCGAACGTGGTCTAATCACCCAGATACAGATTACGCTTTCTATTCAATGTTCGAGGGGAATGTAGGGTCTACACGTATATCAAAAAGGGGCGAGAATAAAGTTTGTGCTATGTGGGGCTTCGTTGTCGAATACGATAACATAACTCCTGATTGGGACACGTTAGTAGATGAACTATTAACCAAGTGTGGTCCGTACCCACCTACAGTGATAACAAGAACACCGTCAGGAGGAGTCCGTTTAATATGGGAGTTCGAGGATAAACTGCTCATAGATGACAGGATGTTTAAGAATTTTATTAATAGGTTAGCCGATAGACTTAAAGTAAGGAGGTTATTTGCAGGGTTTGATGAGTCTTGTTTATTACCACACCAGTATTTTTACTTAGGTGAAATAATACACACTACAAACAAAAGGATACCTGAAGAGCTCTACGTTAAATTATTAATTAAAACAGGTATTGAAAACCCCCCACAAGCTCCATCATCATTAAGTATCCCATTAGATGCTGTTGAAACGGAAGTACGTGAAAATACTAAGTATAATAGTAGGTGGCCTTATCCATTTGAAGTAGGTGTAAGGGGACCATTATTTTGGATTGATGACGGTATTGAAAGAGAAGGGTGTCAGATAACACAAGATGGTATGATCTGCTACTCAGATAGAGCAGGTAAGGGTTTCTTAACGTGGAAGGAAATATTCGGAGAAAAGTTTGTTGAAGACTACGAAAATAAAAAATTAGATTATCTCATAGAGCGGTACTGGTTTACAGGAAAAACTTTTTATACAAAAATAAATGATCGTGTTTGTATGATAGATAAAGACCAACTCAAATTAGAACTAAGGCAAGCAGGGTTTAACAAAAGAGCAAGTGCAGGAAAGCCGTTAAGTGAGCTAGAGAACGCTGTATTAATAATACAACGTGATAGTCGAATTGACGAAGTAGCCCCTATTATATTTGATGAAGCTACAGTAGTTCAATCGGGACCAAATAAGATTTTAAATACCAGTACCTTAAAAGCAATACAACCTGCGGGGGATAGTGATAAGAAAAAGTGGCCTTTTATTGATAAATGGTTAAAGCAGTTTTTTAAAGATGAGCAGTCTTTAAACTATTTCTATGCGTGGTTACAAAGAATATATTCGGCTGTTCTATATAAAGAATCAAAACAAGGACACGCTTTATTATTAGTGGGGCCAACAAACAAAGGGAAATCTTTGTTATCTAATAAGCTTATAGGGGGTTTACTCGGTGGCTTTGCAGATGCCTCTGATTATTTAAGTGGTGACAGTAAGTTCAATAAAGAATTAGGTCAGGTAGCTGCTTGGGTTATCGATGATACAACCTCTGCTGCTTCTTTTGCAGAACAAAGAAGAGCTACTGAACTCATTAAGAAAGCGACGGCTAACCCAAGGATAGAGTACCAAGCTAAATTTGAAAACTCTATAACAATCAGTTGGGCGGGGAGAGTTATCATGTCTTTAAATATGGACGCAACAAGCTTATCAGTTATACCTGCATTAGACTCAAGTAACAGGGATAAGATAATTGCCCTGCGTATATCAGATGATGCTTCTAGCGATTTTTCTAAACTACTCAATGTAGTAGAAGCTAGTAATACGGCCATAGAAAGTACAATGGAAGAAGAATTACCACACTTTGCTCAGTGGTTACTAGAATACGTAATACCGAAAGACATAAAAGGGGACTCAAGGTTCGGTATTAAATCCCACATAGATCCTGAAATAGATGCTGCTGCATTTGCTAACTCAAATAGATCTGTGTTGATAGAGGCTATAGAATTTTTTGCCGAAACATTAAAAGAGTATGGATATGATAAGCCCGTATGGAAAGGGACTGTCGTTAAATTAATGGCTAAAATACAAGACCTAAACGGAAACAAGCCTTTGAATAACCTAACAAGTAATATGGGTTGGATGATTCGTGGTATGCAATCACTGGAAGAAGCTAGTAAAGTTGACAAAGATATACGACCTATAACTTCTGTTTATAAAAACAACCTTAGAATTTACTCTATTGATTTAGATTCAAAATGGGATATAAGTACTTCTGATGACTAGAGAAGAAATTAATGAGTTCTGTGAGGTCAACGCACCTGACGAAGACATAATAGTTCCTGATGACTTTGATGAAGCTTTTATCGGGCTCGCACTAGAAGAAGATCCTACAAGGGCTGTGTACTCAATAGAAAGATGTATTAATATACTTACTAAAGAAATGAAACCAGATGAAGCGGAAGAATACTTTTGGTTTAATGTAGCAGGATCAATAGGAAAAGGTTACCCAATATTTATTGCTACCCCTGAAGAAACTTATTGAAATAAGGTAGCAGACTGCAACTCCTCTATATCAATATGTAGCCCTGACGTTTTATAAACAAACCCATCAGTATCTTTTTCACCTCGCTTTTTATAAGTAGCTTTCTTTAAAAGTTTTGTTGTAGGTAACCAACCAACAATCCAAACAATCATAAAATCTTTACGTACTCGTGTAAAAAAGTAAACGTCATTGTCAGGCATAAATTGTTTCTTACAATTAACTGAAGCGGAGTAATGGGGCTTTGGGGGAGTAGCACAAGATTTAGATTTAACTTCTATCTTACGTTTCTTATACTCTAAGTCGTGAGTGAACACTGAGTCGCCAACATACTTACTCCTTTTTAAATATTTATGTACCGCTATCTCACCTAAGTAACCTGCCATGCGCCCTACGCCTTGAGTAAATGAATTGGGAAGCACTCCCAATTCGCATGATCGTTTATGAGCAACAACTAAATCATCACTGGTAGGAGTGTATACAACGAAGTTATCTTTAACTTCAAAACCTTTTCTTTTATTAGACAAAATTATTTTATTTTTTAAGGAAGGTATTCCACGCTGGGAAGAATATTTCTTCCATACAACGTACTACGGCTTCCTGTTCATAATTATCAGAAAACCCTACTCCTGATATTAGTAAAGCCGCTTCCATCATTTCATGCCTTAGCGTTATAACTAAGTTTTTATCCGACTGATCAGGATTTAGTTGTATGATTTTATCATCATGAAAGTACTGCCCAAAAGTATACCCATCATAGTCATTAAAACTTTGTAGTTTTACTTTAACTTTCTGACCTCCAATAGTAATTGATTTAGGAAGATCCACTTTACCACCTTTCTGAAAGCTCTGTGTATAAGGATATCCCACCAGCAATAGCGGAGGCCATACTTTTCTTATTCTTAGTAGCCAATTCCCAATCTTCTTTATTAGTCCCAAAAAATGGTTCTGTAATACATGCTGGCATAGAAGTAGCCCGTAAGAAGTAAGCCCCTCTACTACCCTTTTTACGCCCTTTAATGCCTCTGCTAGTAAACTGAGGGAAAGAGTCCTCAAATGAATCTCTTAGAGTACGAGCAAGTAAGCGTCCTTTCTCAGAGGTATGCCAATGAAGCCACTCATGTCCCGTTGCTTTTGGGGTAGCAGCATTAAAATGTAATTCAATAGCCGTATCTACACTATCCTCATCGAGCTTTCTAGCTAACCATCGCATAGCCGTAACGTAGCTACCACCATGATAAGAGGTATAGATCTTATACGGTTGCTGTAATTCCTTGCCAATCATCTCAGCAAGTTCGGAATTATAATCCCATTCAGTTATACCTGAAACAGAAGCTGCTCCTGAATCATTTGGTCGAGAGTGTCCTACGCAGATTGCTATCATTTTTTATTGGGTTGTGAATAATAATATCCATCTTTTCTCTTAACTATTTCATTACCTAGTTTTGCTTCCCTTTGAAAAGTTTCTGAAATTGTAGGGTGTTTTATTCCCTTTAATAATCTACCTGTTTCAGGGTGAAAACTACCCTTGTGGAGAAGCCAATCATTTTTTTCAGGATGCCACACCCACCCCGCAAAATCTCCTTTGTTAGCTACCTCTTCAAATGCAGGTTTACTAGCTCCGTAAACAGGGGTTCGTGGCTTCCATGAAGGTTTATCTATTGAAGAAGGATTACTAGAAATTATTTGATCTGCAATAACATTGTCATACCCACTACCATTTGGATCAAAAGGGCCCACCCCTTTCTCAACTGCGGTTAAAAATGTATCTTCTTTGTCTGCCACTATTTATTATTGTTACCAATAATTATAGCACGTCTGTAGGAAAAATCACTGTGGAACTTCTGCCCTCTACCCATGAGATTGCCTTCTTTAAAGGGGTAATCGTACCCTTGAATTAGGGTAACGGTAGGTGGATCATATATTGCGCTTTCGTTCAACGCTGAGTCGCCCACTAAGTCGTTCAAGACGCAGCTTGGCAGCAGGACTACCATCAGCAGCAAGGCGGTCAACTTCATCTTCAAGGGCATATACGTACTTCCGTTGTTTAGACCTAGTATAATTCACATAAGCCTCTAACGCTAATACTATTATCCTCAAGAAATGCCTCACTTCTTTTTAGACATTATAGACCAAATAACGCCTATAAGTGTTACAGCAGCAGATACTCCTGTAGTTACTTCGCTATCTGTAGCCATTCCATTCTGCGTCATAAACCCTCCACCGAAGGTTAGCATGTGCCTAACGATTCCTAATATTGATTCTTTGTTCATTTCTTCTTCCTTTTTAATAGGTTATAGAGCGTGATAATAGCTACTGTAATACCCAACAAACCACCAACTACTTGGATACTCCACTGGATTACCTCAGCATAAGGTATTGTAACAGCAATCAAAGACCCTGTTATACCCGTAGCCCCTTTTACAATTAACTCTTCATTGCTCATAAATGTGAGCAATATAGCACAATTATTCGCTAGAATCTACGTCAGATTCCTCAGATTCTTCATCGCCAGTGTCCTCTGTAACTAGCGTAAGATCATCGAGATCTGACGGAGTTGTAATAGTAGACTCTCCTACAGGTTCTGGCACGTTTGTGTGACTATCGTATATATCGCTTATACTTTCCCATCCCTTGTCTCTAAGGATAGAATAGTCTTTGTAGTCCTGACAAACTCTTTTGTCAGTGTGTTTAGTCGTGTGACCGTTGCCGTCTGTAGATTCTTGTTCCACTGGATTAAACATCCAATGAGACTTAAAGCCTTCTCTAGTTAATTCTAGATCGGGCATTTATTCACTATCTTCTTTAACAACTTCAGGTGTTGATGCTTCTTCTCCAGTTTGCTTAGAGATTTCTTTAGCCACAACAACCAAAGCTTCAGCACCATTTAAGCCGACTTGCTTAGTAGCAATATCGAGTGATTGTAAAATGATTTGAATGAATCCTTTGGGAATTTCTAAGGTAACTTTTTCTTCCATAATACGTTTAGAATAGGTATATTTAAGGACTGTTCAAGTATTTTATTTAAATTGTTTTTGGTATGATTTAAAGCATTCAGAAAAAACAAAGGTTAGATAAGCATCTTCATCATCGATCAAATTAGGGTTAGCAATCTTAGGCTCTCCAGTTGCCTCAACAAAATCAAGGTTTGGAATTTCCTCACCTTCATTTTCTGGATCTGGCATTGTTGGGCTACCTTTACTTGGTATGTGATCAGGATTATCAATCTCTTGTGGCTGTGAGTTGTTGTGTGCCTCTAGCGATTTAGTAACTCCTGCAAGTTCCTCCTCTGTTAAAGTGTATTCAAATTTCATTTAATAATGTTTATTAATACTTAATAAGTTCAACTAAATTTTGTGTTTGGTTGGTCTTTCATAAAATTGTTATGCAAATGCAATCTCGTGCTCTGTTCCTGCACCGTCTTGGAAATAAAGTTTATTGTCAGCCTTGCAGTAAACCTTCCCAAAATTAGTATCAGCCGTTGGCGTTGTTGTCTCAGCCATGCAAAGCTCACCGCCTCCAAGAGTTAAATCAGCGTTGGCCGTTGGTGAAGCGGTTCCAATGCCAACCGCACCTGCGTCTTTTATTACAGTTGGATTGTTATAACTATTAC
>JGI24006J15134_10000626_pt1 | contig 21612 bp, 24 predicted proteins | sample LinPmetageLP53_FD_15134 | JGI IMG/M metagenome (IMG submission 15134)
GAATAAACTTATAGCAGAATTTATGGGGTACGAAGTGAAGCACGGTAAATGCTACTCACCTAAGTACAACGATGGTACGATTGCACCTATGCAATTCGATAAGTCTTGGGATTGGCTAATGCCTGTAATAGAAAATATAGAGAGTTTAGGGTATGAAGTACAAATCAGAAATACTGATTGTATTATATTCCAATTATTAGATACTATCAAGTACAAACCAATAGTAGATATATCAAGTAGAAATGGTAAAAAGGATAGCACCTACAAAGCAGTAGTAGAATTTATTAAAAACCAAAACAATTAAGACTAAAGAGTCTGTTCGAACAGACTCTTTCTTTAATGTCGCTAAGGTGGTCACAAGTCCATCAACCTAAGAGTTAGGGAGACAGAGTGGGGATAATTAAAACCAAACACTATGAACACGATTTTAGAAAGGAAGGTGCAATTCAGTGATGATGTAGCAGACACAATGTACACATCTGAGATAATGAGCTACTACAAGATAGACACAGACACTCAGTTTATAAAGGACTTTGATAATTGGATGACCAAAGGTGGTGGAATAAATAGAGCTACATACAATCTAATGATAAGCAAGAGAGATATAGGCTTATTTTGTATTGGGATGAAGCCACACGCACAATGGAGACTGAAAGACCTTAAGGCTTACTTTGGAATAAAGGGTAATAAGGAAAAGTGCAAAGAGCTGATAGCAGTATTAACAGAGTTATTTATACCACAGAAAGATGAAGTATAACGGATGGACAAACAGAGCAACTTGGTTATTCAATTTTTATTATGGAGACAAAATAAATAACGAGGATGACTTTAATAGACAAAAAACCCAATGCGAGGAAGAGTACGAGAACCTAATGAACACTATAGGTACTTGTATATGGTCTGACTTGATTGATATAAGAGAGATAAACTTTATCGAGTTATTTGAGACGATGAGTTCAGATTGGGATGAGTTTAAATGCGAGATAAGTAAACTAAAATTTAGAAACGATGGCTAAGATACACGTAAACAACTCAGGCTATATGGAATTTATAGACGAGATAGCAACACAGATTACCATACAAAGATTCGGAGAGGATACTTATGCACCATCATCAGAGGATGTAATTATGTTTCAAGAGGATGCTCAAGACTTTTACAACGAGCAGTACGATTGGGTAGAGACAACGCTAAATTCAAAACTAAAAATCTTTGGAAAAAAATAAAATAAAGTTTGGCAGTGTCTAAATTTTGTCTTATTTTTGTCAAATCAAATACAATTAATCAGAGGTCAGTCTGTTCCAACAGACTCCTCACAAATCACAATCACTATGTGTGTAATTATTATCAAACAGAAAGAGCAAATGATGTCAAGAGAAATTGCAAAGACATCAGCAAGAATTAATCCTCACGGATTAGGAATTATTTGGTTGGATACCTACGAGGTAACATACCACAAATCAAAGGACTACGGAGTTCTACTTACAGATAGACCATTCATTGCTCACTTCCGTTATGCTACGGTTGGTGCAATCAATAGAGAGAATACGCATCCGTTCGTATGTGGAATTCAGAAGGATGAGTACCTAATGATGAACGGAACAATCAAAGGATTGGGAAACGCGCAGATGTGCGACTCAAAGGTTCTAGCAAATCAGCTAGGTCTTAGACCAAGACATACTTGGAAAGAAGAGATAGAGCAGTTCGATTGTAGATTCGTTACAGTGAATGTACGCAATCGCTCATTCCAAATGTACAACAGAGCGGATTGGCATTATAAGGATGGTATTTGGTACTCAAAAGCCAATGTCCTTCAAGAGAATATTATTGCAGTGTACGGAACANTAAAGAAAGGGTATAGTAATTATCATAGCTACCTAACTAGTTCTAAGTTTGTTGGTAGTGGAGAAACAAAAGACCGGTATCCTCTACTTATTCAAGGGCTACCATATATGGTAGAGCAGAAAGGATTAGGTCACAATGTTGAGGTTGATGTGTTCAAGGTATCAGACAATACTCTTAGAAATCTAGATGCATTAGAGGGGCATCCAAAGTGGTATATACGTAAGGAAATTCCTATACTTATAAACGGCAAGATTATAAATTGTTGGGTGTACTTCAATCCTAAAAAGATAACAGAGGATACTAAGATGCACGAGACATACACTCAACATAGCTATCGTAATTTTTATTCCGGCTCAAAAAAAGGTACATACACGCCTAGCTTGTGGGATGATATGGAATCTATAATAGGGTATTAAGAGTGGTCATTTTTGGAATCTCCGATGTCTTGGAGACCGAAGGGTTATCTGCTTATGGTCAATAGTCTAGACCACTGCCTATATATTAGGTGATTCATAATAGACAAAGATAATCAAAGACATTAGAGGGGAGTCTGTTCACACAGACTTTCCTTTTTTTTAAATTTAATTTGCATAAACAAAAGAAATAAACTATATTTGTACAAGTAAGAAACTAAAATTAAACACAATGGCAACACTACTAAAGTCTGATGGCTCTGAATTAGAGTGGACAGATATTACACTATCCGGAATGCAGAAGGCGGTCGATGGTTACATCGAAATTGTTTACCTACCAAAAGGTAAGATGCTCGTAGTAAACGAGGACGGTCTAAGATTAAAGCTACCGTACAATCCTAAAGCGTCACAACTATCAGAAAGAAACTTGGTTGGCGACGTATTATTAATGAATCAAAAAGACATAGACTAATGAGCGTTAATCAGAGTATACTAAACGATATTCAGGCAGAGGAGTTATGCTCTAATCCTGATAAAAACCACATACAAAGGTGTAAGGACGCTATAGATAACTTAAGTGATTTAACTCACGATGAGTTTGTTAATACCGGACATATAATGCCGGTGGAACAGATAAAAGATAGATACCCGCACATAAGACTACGAGAAGATGCTAAGTCTGTATGTAGGTATGCCGGCGGTTTCTGTATTCAGTTTATAGGAACAAACAAATTCTTTTGGAATTATCACGAAGACGTAGATTTTAAGCACGTTGAAAGTACATTATTTAATCACGTAAAAAACTTAATCAATGAGCAAAGCTAGAGAGTATCAGATAAAGAAAAAAGCCGAGTTAATAACTAATATGTTGCTAAGCAAAAACAAAGCGTATGGGAGTTCTGCCCTTGAGCCTCTGAATATATTCAGTAAGGGTAAGTCTTCCGACTCTTTGTGCGCAAGGATAGATGATAAGTTGGCAAGGATAAAGAACGTAGGTGTTTCAGACAAGACAGAGGATACTCTGTTTGATTTGTGTGGGTACCTTATTTTATTAATGATTTCAATTGAGGAAAATGAAAAAAGAAGTATATAATAAGTACAAGGTAGAGATTACAAAAAGGTTTCGTTTAAAAGCTAAAGAGATAGTAACTAAAACCAAGCGTAGAGATATTGTAGACGCAAGGAATATGTTGTATTACTTATGTGCTACAAGACCAATGAGAATAAGAGATATACAGGAGTATATGAAGGAGGATGGCTATAACATAGGTCATTCATCTATACTACAAGGCATTAATAGTATGGCTGAGAAGGTAAGTAACGATAGAGATTATAGTGTCATCATAAAACAAATTGAGCAATGTACAATTTAGAGGATATATTTAAGCAGTCATTAAAGGATAACTACTCAGCTATATTAGATACACCATATGTAGAAGCTAGACTAGTGTTTGGCATTAAGATAGTTAGAGATAGAGAGAGTCGTTGTGTTGAGATTCTAAACACGTCAAAAGGTGGAGATTATTATCAAGAGATTACCGATAATCAGTACCAAGAGTTTTACCTAAAAGGTTGGAGGCACGGTGTTTATGTCGTATCTTTACAGAATCATAAAAGAAAACTTAACCTTATAGATTTAAGGGTTAATGAAGCAATCAAAGACTTATCCCCTAAAAAAGTAATAGACTCTTACCATCAGAAGCGTAAGAATATATTAAATCGTTATACTAAAATCACTTCTAAATTAAATTTATTACACAATGAGTAAAAACAATTACACTACGTTAGCGTCCATCTCTATCAAAGAGAAAGTTGAACGCAAAGGAAACTTCGATTATTTATCTTGGGCTAATGCTTGGCATATGCTTAAGACAATCCATCCTGATGCTCAGAGAATTGTATATGAGTCAGCCCAAACGGAATTAAATTATTTCACAGATGGTGTCACTGCATATGTAAAGGTCGGTATCATTATAAATGAGCTAGAGCATATTGATTACCTACCGGTTATGGATTACAGAAATAACTCCATTCGAATAGAGAAAATAACATCAATGGATGTTAATACCGCTATCCAAAGGTCTACCGCTAAGGCTATTGCAATGCACGGCTTAGGTTTATCTTTATGGACAGGTGAGGATGTACCACAGATGGTAACTAAAAAGTCTACGCCTACAACTAAAGCTACTAAGATAACTCTTGAGATTGCAGATGAGAATTGGGTGAAGGTAATGAAGTATATGTCAGCCAATAAAAGCTTAGGTCTTAGTCAGATTGTCAAGAACTTAGAGACTAAGTATAAAATGAATGCTAAGGTTAAGAAGGAATTAGAGAAGGCTATGTAGTATGTCAGATATTATAGAGAAACTTCGTGACGATGCTGAGTACTATGGAGGGGTAGGTAAGAACTATCTCTCTAACTCAGACATCAGCTCGCTACTAAACAATCCAAAAGAATTTGGTGTAGCTAGAGCAGACAATCCTGTATTTGCTAAGGGAAGATTATTCCATCAGCTAATACTTGAGCCGGAGAAAGCTAAAGATGTTGTGTCTTTAGATATTGGTTCAAGAAATACAAAGAAGTATAAAGACTTTATTGCAGATAATGAATTAGATTTCTGTCTGTTAAATAAAGAGGTTGAAGACATCAAGTCTTGGGTATATACGATGCTTGCTAATATGGATTTCTTTGATATGATTTACGAAGAGGGTAATCAATTTGAGGTTCCCAATGTAAAAGAGATTAAAGGAATGATGTGGAAAGGTAAGGCTGACATTATTGCATCAGACTGCCTGATTGATTTAAAGACCACCGGCGATATTAAAAAGTTTAAGAGGTCAGCTAATCTATATAACTACGATAGTCAAGCTTACATATACCAAGAGTTATTTGGTAAGCCACTTATATTCTTAGTTATTGATAAGACAACTCAAGCGTTAGGAATCTTTAGACCATCTGAAGACTTTATTAGACGAGGAGAATTAAAGGTAGAGCGAGCAATAGAGGTGTATAATAAGTTCTTTTCGGAGGATGCTCAGCACACTATTGAAGACTACTTTATTGAAGAGTACATTGATTAGTCTGTTCCAACAGACTCACACAGATGGCGAGACTCGATGTGCCTCCAATCGAGTTTAGCCTTTATAACGGAGGATAAATATTTACATTATGGCAAAAGAGAAAATCTTTGCAGACGGATTCTCGTTTAACACGAGAGACAATCAACCTGACTTCGTTGTTGGGAGAGTATCAATTAAAGTTGAGGATGCTATACCATTCTTAAAAGAGCACGGTGCAAAACGTGGATGGGTTAACCTAAATATCCTTACGGGTAGAAGCGGGAAACCTTACATTGAACTCGATACATTTGAGCCAAAGTCAAGCACGACTCAAGTTAAAGCCACTCAAGAAGTTGAGGAAGACTTACCATTTTAGTCCCCCCTAGTTAGAGTGAAGAGGGTAGGCTATATGTCTACCCTTTTTTTTTATTTTATTACGAGAGTACCAAGCGTGAGTTGGACATAAAGTGAAAAGTCCTAGCAGGGGTGCTAGGCAAAAGTCAGCGTTGAAAGTAGAGGGTGGTGGGAACTTACCCTCTACACTTCAACCACTAAGATACGAATGTTAAATGTTAATTCGACATCTCTATATATTCTCTTAGGGTTTTTCTTTATTATTATTTTTTTTATTTATATATTTATACTTTAAAATTAACATTATTAACACTACTATTGATAATCAGTTAGTTAAGCATTAATCTTTAACATTAAATCAACACAATGTCAGCATTACAGGTAACGATATTTAAAAATATCAAGGAAACTGCGACTCCATTCTATAGAGAAGTAGGAGTGGTATTAGAAAGGATAAAGGACGGTGCATCCAAAGAGCTAGTAAAGAGTATTAGACTAGAGAGTGATAAAGCACATCGCAACGAGATAAAAAAATTGCTACCGGCAATATGTTTCTCAGGAACATTCACAAAACGTAAGGACGATTCAATCAGTGCTCATAGTGGTTTAATCTGCTTGGACTTTGACGGCTATCCAAAGAAAAAAATTATGCTATCCGAGAAGGAGAAGCTGAGTAAGGATAGATTTGTTTATTCTGTATTTATATCACCATCAGGTAATGGCCTGAAGGTTTTAGTTAAAGTACCACAGGATATTGATAACCACGTAAACTACTTCAACTCACTTGAGAATCATTTTAACTCAGAGTATTTTGATAAGACTTGTAAGAACATATCACGAGTTTGTTACGAGTCATACGACCCTTTAATATATATCAACGAGACATCTTCTATGTGGGATGAGATTCAAGATGTTGAATACAAAGAGGTGTCAGTTGTAAGAGATGCACCTACCATTCCAATCACAGATGAGAATAAAATTGTAGAGATACTTGTAAAGTGGTGGACTAAGAAGTACCCAATGTCTGAAGGACATAGGAATCAGAATGCTTTTGTTTTAGCTATGGCTTTCAACGACTATGGAATCAATAAGAGTTTAGCATCATATGTACTTAATAGTTATTCAACTGATGGCTTTACCTTAAGTGAGATAGCAAGAACGATTGACTCGGCTTACTCTAACTCTCAAAACTTTGGAACTAAATACTACGAGGATGAGGAGAGGGTAAACAATATTAAGTCTCAATTCAGACGTGGTGCATCAAAAAAGGAAATCCGTCAAGAACTAGAAGACTCGAGTCTAGACGGAGCAGTGATAGAGTCAGTGTTATCTCGAGTGCTAGACGAGGATTCTCTAAAGCAGTTTTGGACTAAGAATGACAAGGGTACTATAAAGATTGTTCACATCCTTTTTAAAGCGTTCTTAGAGGATAACGGATTCTATAAGTATTGTCCGGAGGGCAGTAAGAACTATGTCTTTGTAAAGGTTACTAATAACCTTATAGACCACACATCAGAGAAGGAGATAAAGGATTTTATTCTAGGTCATCTTATTTCGCTAGAGGATTTAAGTATCTATAACTACTTTGCTGATAGCACAAGATTCTTTAGGGAAGAGTTTCTTACTCTACTATCAACGATTGATATATACTTTATATCAGATACCAAAGACTCAGCCTACTTGTACTACAGAAATTGCGCAGTGCAGATTACAAAGGATGAGATTAAACCAATTGATTATCTAGATTTAGGTGGCTATGTTTGGAGTGACCACGTCATTGATAGGAACTTTAACCTATGTGATATTGGAGACTGCGATTACAAAAGGTTTATAAATAATGTATGTGGTAGTGACTCAGAGAGAATTAAATCAATGGAGAGTACTATAGGTTTTATGCTTCACGCACACAAGAACTTATCATACTGTCCGGCTGTGATTCTAAACGATGAGGTTATATCTGATAATCCTGAGGGTGGTACAGGTAAGGGGTTGTTTATGAACGCTCTATCTAAAATGAAAAAGGTTGTAACGATTGATGGTAAATCATTTACGTTTGAACGCTCGTTTGCGTACCAACTTGTGTCAGCAGATACGCAGATACTTGTGTTCGATGATGTTAAAAAACACTTTGACTTCGAACGATTGTTCAGTGTAGTAACTGAGGGTCTTACATTGGAGAAAAAGAATAAGGATGCTATCAAGATACCATTCTCAAAATCTCCTAAGATTGCAATCACAACTAACTACGCAATCAAAGGTTCAGGTAATTCGTTTGCTAGACGTAAGTGGGAGCTTGAACTACATCAACACTACAATAAAAACTTCACACCTTTAGATGACTTCGGTCGGTTAATGTTTGGTGATTGGGGTGACGATGAGTGGTGTGGGTTTGATAACTATATGATTAAATGCTTGCAAGGATACTTAAGCGGAGGCCTTAAGAAGAGTGCGTTTGTAAATCTAAATGTGAGACAACTATCGTCTGATACGAGTCACGAGTTTATTGAATGGTGTGGATTGGTTGAAGGAAGCGAAGGCTCGGCTAACCTACCTTCAAACACAAGGCTAACTACTAATCAGTTATTCTTTGACTTCATTGAGGAGTATCCGGACTACCAATCAAGAGGTGGTCGTAGTGCATTGTCACGAAACAAGTTCTATAAATGGTTAGTTTCATACGCACTATTTAAAGAAGGAGTTCAGCCTGAGGTTGGAAGAGATGTACACGGTAAATTTATAATCATAAAAACAAAGTAATGAAAGGATACGCTACACTACTAGACTTCCTCGTTGAACACTATGAGGATAAAGAATTTCTAAAGGCAGATGGATTTGATTCTGCCTGTATAGGATTTGATTACAAGACAGAGAGATTGATATATTCAACAAGCAAGTGTATAAAGATACTGATGGCAGATGGAATGTCAGAAGGCGAGGCTTGTGAATACTTTCAGTTTAATACCTTAGATGCTTACGTTGGAGAGAAGACTCCAATATTTGCAATAGACGAATGGTAGAGACTGTGAAGTGGAGAGACTACCAATCGGATATAATTGGTAGAGCTACAAACATACTCAAGGCTAAGAACTTTGTGTATCTAGCTATGGAAGTTAGAACAGGAAAGACTCTTACTAGTCTTGGGATATGTGAGAAGGTTAATGCTGAGAACGTATTGTTCCTTACAAAAAAGAAAGCAATACAATCAATCAGTGACGACTATGATTTGCTATGTCCTATAGGGTTTAGCTTGTTTACAATCAACTACGAATCAATGCATAAGGCTCCCAATATAAAGTGGGATGTGATTATATGTGATGAGTCTCATAGTCTTGGTGCATTTCCTAAGCCAAACAAAAGAGCTAAGGGCGTGCGAGATTTAATTGTAAAGACAGGAGCTAAAGTTATTCTTCTTTCAGGTACACCAACTCCTGAATCGTATAGTCAGATGTACCATCAAGTGTATGGAATAAAAGGCAATCCATTTGCTACGTTTAAAAACTTCTACAGATTCTGTGATAGATTCGTAAACGTAAAAGAGCGAAAGATAAATGGCTTAATGATAAGAGACTACTCAAATGGTATGCAGTCCATACTAGACGCAGTTAAACCATTTACCATAAGTCTTACGCAAAAGGAAGCAGGGTTTGTTACCGAGACTACAGAGGATGTGCTTGAAGTTAAGATGCTAGATACCACTTATAACCTAGCCAACAAGTTAAAGAAAGATTTAGTTGTTGAGGGTAGTGATGATGTTGTGTTAGCGGATACCCCTGTAAAACTAATGATGAAGCTACATCAGATATACTCCGGCACAGTAAAGTTTGAGAGCGGTAATTCAATGATAGTAGACTACTCAAAAGCTGAGTTTATTAAAGAGCATTTCAAGGGTAAAAAGATTGGGATATTCTATAAGTTCAAGGAAGAATTGAATGCTTTAAAGAAGGTGTTTGGTGATGACTTAGTGACTGAACTTAGTCTGTTCCAACAGACTGATAAGCATATAGCTTTGCAGATTGTGTCAGGTCGTGAAGGTATATCCCTTAAGGATGCTGACTGCTTAGTTTATTACAACATTGACTTTAGTGCTACAAGCTATTGGCAGTCTAAGGATAGGATGACAACTAAGGAGCGTCTTAAGAATAAGGTTTATTGGATATTCTCTAAGGGAGGTATCGAAACTAAAATCTATAAGGCTGTTACAAAGAAGAAGGATTATACCTTACGACATTTTAAAAGAGATTTATTATCTTTATAAAAACAAACACAATGATAGGAAGTTTTGAGATTACAAGATACCACTACGAACTCGTAGATGAAGAGCCAAAGATTGTTATATCAATGGTTAAAGTATTAGACAAAGAGGGAAAATATATAAAGTTTGCTAAACTAAAAGAGGTTGAACCATTCTTATCAAAGCACCCTGTAATATTTAAACAATTAAATGACAGAGCAACAGATACAATCTAAAAGAATCAAGGAGTTGGAGTCTCAAGGTTATTATGTTTTGAAATTAATCAAGACTAATAAGAATGGGATTCCTGACTTGGTTGCGTTTAAACCTAACGCTGATGTACTATTCAGCGAGGTAAAGAAACCTAAAGGAAAGGTGTCTAAATTACAGGAGTATAGACTTAAAGAGTTAGACAGTTATGGATTCAGAACAGAAATCTACAGAGGGGATTAGGTTGTTGCTAACAGAAGAGTTTGTTGATGACTTAGATTTTTATCAGGATGATGAGGTGGAATTTATAATCAAGAGCTTAAGTAGGGAGCAAGAAAATTTTAAAGTTATTGATAGATTCTCTCAGTATGTATATGGCGTTATTCAAATTGATGAGCCTGTATATTTTAAGATTGAGTTTATCAATGAGCAGGATGAGAGACCAATGTATTTATCACTAACAAATGTAAGCGTTGATGATTTTCTTGACGCAATTAATAACAATCAAACACTACAATTAAATGAAACGAGAGGAGTTAATAATTAGAGATGAGACTATATCAGAGACTAAAGAGAGATTAAAGTCTGTAATAGAATCGGTTTACAAAATAGATATCTGTAGAAAAACAAGGCGCAGAGATTATGTTTCTGCTAGAACAACATACGTACAAATTATGCGTGATATGGGTTTAGGCGTTGAAGAGATAGGTAGGTCTATAGGTAAGCACCATTCAACCGTGTTGCATAATACTAAATGTTTTCACGACTACTATAAATTTGATAAGAGGTTTAAGAAATTCCATAATATTATCTTAGAAAAATTCTATGCTGAAGAGAATACGGTTATAGAATTAAAGGTAGAGGAATTAGAAAAGCACACTTTGTCTTTGAATTTAAAATTAAAAGAGTTAGATTCGCAAAATAAATCACTAGAATCTAAGATACAATCTCTTGAAAATGAGAAGTTAAAAAACAAATCTATCCACGAACTCATTAATGAAAGAGTTAAGCCGGGAACCGAGGAGAGAATTTACTACAAACTAAATAGATTTTTCAATGGAATACACTCATAAGAATGCAGAAGAGATTCTAGGTTTTAAAACTTGGAGCGATAAGAAAAAGTTAGACGAACTTTTACGTATAGATTGTAAGATGTATACGGAGTTAGGTTCTGACTCAACCAAGAAAGAGGTTGCTGAAGTAAGAGTAATTTCTAAAAAGATTTATAAAGTAATACAAAAAATAAATCCACAGATGGGAAAGACTTTTCTTTCTTGTTTTGATTAAAGGTAATGCCATCTAAATCAAACCTCCATAAGTCAAGAATAACCCACATCAATATACTGATGGAGGATATACACGACTCTACAAATAACATATACGAATCACTTATTGATAGAGAGCATAAGAAATCTAAAGCTGAGATTAAAAGCTTAATCAAAAAGTTGTCAGTCGTTTTAGAATCCTTACAAGATGAGCTCTAAAACTCAGGAATGTACGGATTGCAAAAAGGAAAGACCATTAAATTACTATTGGTCCGCCGGTATAAAAAACGGTAAGCAATATTACAGGAGAGTTTGCAAGATATGTTATAACACAACTAAGCATAGTTATAAGCATAAAATAAAGGCTTGGTTTGAGGATTATAAAAAAGGATTGTCGTGTTCTAAGTGTGGTTACTCTAAAGAAACTCACGAGTCTTTTAATGTAAAGGCTTTGGAGTTTCATCACACACATAACAATAAAGACTTTGCGGTTTCAGAGGGTGTGTGTAGTGGGCTTTCTATCAAGAGAATAATAAAGGAGATTAAGAAGTGCCAAGTGCTTTGTGCTAGGTGCCACGCAGAACATCACTATGAGGTTTGAATCTAAGGAAGACTTAACAAGGGAAGAGAAAGCCATCACTAAATTTGTTGGCTTGTTTAATGGTAGCTTTAAAAAGCTAGGGCCTAACGATATAGATTACCGTGTATTTAATGACAAGGATGAGCTTATAGCATACGTTGAAGTTAAAGGTAGGCTTAGACCAATAAAAGAAGCTTACCCTCTGCCTGTTGCGGCACGTAAGATAGTTAAGCTATGTGATAAAAGATTAAATCCTGTAATGATATGGGCGTGTGAGGATGGTATCATCTACGCTAAAGTATCAGAGATACAGGGAGATGTTAGGTGGGGTGGTAGAAAGCCAAGAGCTAACTCAGTTAATGACGAGGAGCTAATGATTTATTACGAACAACAAAAAGGATTTAAGTATGTACGATTCTGAAACACCTGACATCAAAGAGTTTATCTTTGCGGTAGTTATCAACGCAGTAATTCTTTATACGATATACTACTTTATATAAGGAGAGTCCGTTCGAACAGACTCTCCTTTTTTTATCTACGGCTACCTCTACCCCTGTCTCTACTGCTAGACCTTCCTGAAGCTCCTCCTCTACCTCTAATCTTAGATTTGTTTCTATCGGTAGGTTTTGTATAATTATACTTAGAATCTTTTTCTTCACGCTTAGCTTTTCTTTCAGCAGACTCTGCATCCTTAATAGCTTGACGCTCTAAATATCCTTCTGATTCAGGACCGAATGTTTCATTCCACAACTTCTTATTGTAGCGTTTCATATCAGTCTCGTTGTCGTACTGACCTAGCTTATCCTCTTTGATTTGCTTAGCCGACTTTCCTTTAGGTCTGTATGAAGAGCTTATACCAAGCATATCGTACACATTTTCTTCGTTGAAGTCTCCCGTAGCTGTGCGTGCAAGCCCTATGAACGGGTCAAACTGTACACCTGCGGCAAATTCTAAAAGACCACGAGTAGTATTACCAATAACTTTAGCGTAGTCACCTTTTTCAACGCCCTTCGATATCTTCTTTATCTTTTGATACACACCACCAAGAGGGTTAACGACATCACTAACAGGTTTATTACCCACACCTTTAGCTTTGTTTGCTATCTCCTCAACTACAGTACCCAACATAGGTATTTTATATATCTGATTCATACCAACCATAGCTTCACCCATCTTCTGAAGTACTTCCTCTCTATCCTCTTCATCGCCTTTAAGCATCTTAGCGGCGTTCGCAGCCACAGCAAATAGTACGTTAGCTACACCTAGGTTTAAGAATAAAGACCTTACATCCTTAGAGCTAAGAGATTTCTTTCCTGATATAGCTCTAGTTATATTGGTGTAGGATTGCATAACCTTATTCATTTGCAAGAATAAAGTACTACCAAACATTGTAAACGCTCTAGTGTACGGACTCTTAGCCATTTGAAGAGGAATCTTTTCAGTACCTCTACGTGTTTGCTGAGTAGCGTTGTAGTCTTCAAACTTTGCCATAGCCTCAGCCTCACTCATACCATTAGCTATATCACGATTATAGTTAATCATATAACCCATTACACCCATAACATCACCTATTACTGTAGGTGCTGCTGCTGCAGTCTTAAGTGCTTGTCTAATCTTACCTATTTGAGGTTTGCCTGACTCCTTATAAATCAACCCACCTGATTCAAGAGAATGAACATCACCTTCTAATCCTTGAAGTAAACGCTCTTGAAGCATTGGAGACATCTCCCAAGCTCTCTTTACATTAGACCTAAAGTTTACTATTAAGTTTGCCGCATCAACCATAAACATAACAGCGTCAAGGCCGGGTATTTTCTTTTGCCCTTTTGGTCTATATGAATAATCTTCGTACGCATTAATAAAAGATGTAGCTTGCTTTGGTATCTGCATTATCTTTAAAGCTAAAGCAAAGCTAGTGTACTTGGTTTGAAGTTTATCTAATATACTAGGCTCTAAAGCGCTCTGATAAGAGCCCGGATTTACATCCATATTTATAGCGTTCTTTACCGCCTTGGTTAACCCTGCTTGCTCAAGTAAAACCTTTACTGCAGGGAAGTTCATTATTGCCGCTAATTTTTTAACCGTAGGAGCGTAGGCTTTAAACCTCTCCATCGAGTCGATGTGGTTATCTAAAACCTCAGTAAAGTTTGCATTCAAATCAATCTCACCTTGAGTATTATCTCTATCCTTAAGAGCATCAGCAAACTGAGCGTCTTGTATAGCTCTGAAATCACCATCCTCTAACATCTTAGAGTTTGTTTTTTCTTGATGAGTTTTAGTAGGAAAGTAATTCTCAATGTAGCTAAGGTTAGAGTCGTTAACATCTCTGTAAACCTCATTGGTTTCGTTGTAGTACTCAGTGCTTAAGTATTCTACGGTCTTGTCTACAAACTCCACAACCTCTTTACCTAGAGTAGCTTCAATATCGTCTATTTTTTCTTGAGTAAAACCTTGTTTTATTAATTTATCACGCTGACCTTCGTTCTTCCAAAGAGCTAGGATTCTCATTAGCTCATTAGCAGAGAAGTCCATATCACCAATATCTTTACCTTTTTCTTTTATACCACTCAATGTGTGGACACCCGTATAAAGTTTATTCTTTATGTCAGCATAGCTATTAATACCTGTTATAGTTTTAGCTATAGAGTCAAGTTTCTTACGCTTAACTTGAAGTCCTTTAGTATAATTACTTACAGCTCTGTTTAGTGGCTTATATATATTATCAGTAAAGAATGTCCCCGACTTATCTAAACCGTTTGTTAGAGTACCTAAATGAGTTAAAGAGTTTTTAAAAGCCTGCATAGACTTAGAGAATGATTTGAAATCAAAAACACCAACGTAATCAGATATGGCTTTTCCTAAACCTTTGCCCCAAATTTTAGACTCTATATCTCTCTGTTCTTTCTTTAATTGAGTAGGACCTTTAAGAGTACCGTCCTCGTTATAAAGCTCAGGGCTTCCGTCTTTTATATCTTTATCTGCTTGCTTCTTTGTTTCTTTAATCTCAGCTCTAAACGCTTCCTTTCTTAGTTGAAGTGCAGAGCGACCACCCTTCTTTCCTTCTTGAACATCCTTAAGTAAAGACTCTAGCTGTTCCAAAGACATATTATTTATATCCTTAACAGAGTCTAAACTTTCGTATGCGTACACCTTCTGCTTTTGAGTTGGAGTAAGGCTATCAAAATCCTGTTCAAGCAATGTGTCAATATCACTAAATAACTTATCTTTAATTTGAGCTGCAGTTTTATTATCTATAGCCATAGCTAAAACCTTTTGCATTGCATTAAAGAATGCTGCAGTCTCAGGGTCAAACGATTTAGATTTCTTAACGGCTTCATTTACTTTGCCGGCAATATCTTGAACTATAGACTTCTTTAATCTACCTTCAGACTTGTTGTACACATTTTCCATATAGTCAACAAACCTATCAACTTGAGCTTCACTTGTTACGTCTGTAGCTGCAAATCTTTTTAGTATACGTTGAGCTTGACTGTTGGTGATGTTTCCATTCTTAACTAGCTTACCTACCTCGGCTGCTAAGTTCTTCTCAGCTTCAAGGATAAACTTCTTCATATCCTTACCACCTCTTATAGCGTCTTTAATACCTTGTATAATACCATCAGCAGCAGACAATGTTACTTGGTCTGATTTTTTTATACCCAATATTCTTTTTACAGAAGGAGATGTCTTTTCTTTTGCTCCAAGTTTTTTTCTTAAATCTCTTACAGCGGTTTCTTTCTGTATGTCGGTAGCCGCTTTGTAAGCGTCTGTAGTTTTTAGTACAGCTACAGCACTATCAATCTTAGCTTGAAAACTCTTACCTCTCTTGCCTGTCTTCTCGTACTTACTTACTAGCTCGGTAATGATATCAAACATCTTCATACCACCTTTAACGGTAGTCTCAATCTTAGAACCTTTGATTTTTTTATTAGCCTCTTTAACCTCAGCCATTGCTTCAGTTATAGACTTAGCGTCTAAACCTCTTTGCTTTAATGTAAATTCTATTTGCTTATCACTCATACCAAGAGCCAACGCTTCCTTGATTGTAGCCTTAACATCTTTACCAACCTCGAACCTAGCCTTAGATGATTGAGCTTCAGTCTTTGCGTCAAACTTAGTCTTAGATTTTGCGTCTAAAGGTTTACCACTAAACAAGTCAGCAAGACCTGTGTTAATAAACTCATCAAGTGTTAAGTTTTCTATATCTTGAGTTTTTAAATCTTTTGATGTAGTAAACTTCTCTTGAATATATTTAAAGGTAGCGTTCATCCACTCCTTAAACTTAGATTGTTGAGCAGCATTAGCGATAGTCTCACCTTTAGTAGCCATAAGTTCCACTAAGGCTTCCTCTCTAGCTAACTTAGTGTCACCATACTTTTCAATAGCAGTTTTTAAAGCATCAGTGCCTTCAACTAACTTTAAACCACGAGCCAAAAGAGCTGTACCTTTTTTACCTGAAGCATCTGAGCGTAAGAAATCAGTCCATATATGACCGAACTCGTGTATTGGTGTAGCTAAGGAATCAAAAGCAGGGTTTATAAATACCTTACCATCTTTTGTTAAACCGAGGATAACTTTACCGTTAGACTCCTTTGTTCTAACACCGGGTTGATTAATTATAGCATCAAACTCTACTTGGCTTGTAGACACATTTACTTTAGGAAAAGCAAACTTTAACTTTCCAATTAATATATCTAAGTTTGACATCTTAGTTTTAAGTGCATCGCCTTGAAATGCAGTATCTGAAGCGGCTGTTCCCATAGTTTCTCTAGAAACTTGTGCTGCGTCAGGAGCTTTTCCTGCTTTATTTTTTTTAAATATACGAGAAGCTTTAGCTCTCCAAGTAGGAAATAAATTTATAGCGTTAGTAGGGTTTTTAATCAAAGCGATTAACTGTCCCTTTGGGCCTGTGCCGTAGTTATTATGTTCTACATCTATTACACCTCCATTTAAAACATCTACTCCAACTATGGATACTACATCTCCTTTTTTTGTTTTCATCATCGAAGGCTCGCCAATACCTTTATATATAAAGTCGGCAGTAAACATATTTGATTTCTTTTTATCACCACCATACAAAGATTCTATAAATGGTCTAGAGTTGTTTGAAGTTCCTTCAGGAGATATAATGGTGTCAAAAATAGCTTTGCGAGAATCTAAGGATAGAGTGTCTTTATTACCTTTAGCTCTTGACTTAGCATCTTCAGTTATAGCATCAAAGAAAGTACCTAAGTCATTAATGTTATTTTTATTAATGAAATTTATAATTTCAGATACAGATTTTTCTTTGGCTTTATCTTTATTTTTAGTAAATAGATTTAGAACATCATTAAATGCTTTTTTCTGATTCTCTAATGGTTGAGCTTTAATCTCCGGGGCAATGAATCTAAACGAGGCTTCGTTGGAATTAACAGCAGTGTTACCCATACGAATAACAGCCATAGGAACGTGACCATTAGGAAGCTTACCGTCTGCCCATAGTTTTTTAAATAAATTTTTATTGTCGTTGTATAGTTTTACTGCGTTATCATATTGAGTTTTCGATTTTGTTTTATCCACTCCTGCCCACGCAGCCTTTTTATTTTTACCAAATAGATTATACATTAATCCACCATCAACATTCATTACGCCACCTATAGCATCTTTTATTTTACCTGAAGCTAATATATCAGATATAGCCGTAATCATAGGTATACCATCAAAGAAGCTTATTGGTTTAACAACATCGTCTTCAGTTTTAAATCCTAACTCTGCAAGTTCTTCTTGAGATATAGTGGTTGTTGATTCGCTTTCTTTTATAGGGTTTACTTCGGTTGTTGATTTGTCTTCTGTGGGAACGGTAAAGTTTTTCTCTGACTCATCCATCTGATTCATCTCTTCAACAACTTCAGATATGTTTTGGTCCTCTATCTCTAACCCATCTAATCTAAACCTAGGCTCACCATCTACCTCCGTTTCGACATCAGATTCTTGAACTTCTTGTGTAGTCTCTGTGGTAAGTTCGCTGACTTCGGCGTCTCTCTCTCCCACTGTTTTGCTATCTCCGGTTTGTTCTTGTGCATCCACCGTCTCTGTGCTTGGCTCTTGAATGGCATCGGCTTGTTCTTTTAAAAGTTGTTCTTTCTTTGATTGTATCTGTTCTGCAGTTGGATTTACTACACCTTCTTTATTAAGAGCTTCTACTGCAAACTCCTCAGTCACTATATTAGTTGTCGTGCTAACGTCATCACCATCAATTGTAATCTCAGTTTCTCTAGCTTCACCTTCTGTAATAGGATTCTCTTGAAGGGATTTAATCTTAGACTTTATCTCTGATGCTTTATCTTTAGCAAACTGAGTATCATTACCTTTTAAACCATCTAACTCAACCTGAAGCTCTGTTATTGCGTTTAATGTAGGCTCATTAATACTAGAGTCTACTTTTAAAATATCATTCTTTATAGTAGCCTCCTTAAACTTCTCGTCATAAATTGCTTGAAGTTCAGAATCGTTCTCTATATTAATGTCAGCCTTAAGTAATTGCTCGGGAGTTGACTCTCGTAAAAACTTAGCCATCATAGGACCCGACACCTTAGCATCATTGCCCGTTCCATTAATCTTATACTTAGGAGATTTATATAGACCATACCCTACGGATATTGGAGCTGTAGCTGTACCTGCCACACCTTCAAATAAAATCTCTGCCACATCCATCTCTTGACCTGCAGCTACCCTACCTGCTATCTCACCTACAGAACCACCTACAGCTTCAGTTGCCCCACCGGCTGCTGAAGCTACTAACTTCCTACCCGTAGACTTAGCTACAGAGGTTGTTAATTTACTCGCTACACCACCAAACGCTGCGTCTACAGCTCCAATAGTTAAACCTCTAGCTACAGCTTTAAATCTAATATCGTCCATCATCTCTTCGTCCTGAAGAACTTCACGGATATTTTCATTAGTCATTGGCTTATCACCAAGCTGTTCTTGAAGTAGCTCTGAGTATGTAAGACCTGCTTCTAAAGCTGTACCTGCACCACCCATAGCTCCCGCTATAGCTCCTGCTCCAACACCAAAAGGTGTAAGTGTAGCTGACCCCGCAAGTGCTCCTGCACCCGCACCTGTGGCTGCCCCTGCTAATACTGCAGGCGTTAGCATAGCACTAACCGAGGATACGAATAGTTGTGGTATAACAGTTGGGTTAGCGGCAACGCCTTTTATAAAACCAAGAACACCACCACCATCTTTTTGATATATTTTTTGGAAGTCACGCATTTCATCAGATTCACCTGCGTCCTGCATTCTTTTTTGTGCAGCTATAAAGTCTTGTATGTCTTCATCGCTTGCGTCAGCGCCCTTTGCAAATAATTCAAGTGACTCATCTACTGAACCACCCTGTGCTTGACCTGCTGCACCGGCTCTATATAAGTCACCAAATAAATCTGTAACTACATTCTTACCGAATGCTCTTTCAAGGGCTGTATCTTTCTCGCCTTGCTCAAACTCAGCATCTGAGAAATCTAAATTAATGCTTTGAGGTTCAGGAGCAAAGTCTGTTGGAACAGACTCGTCTACAATTGAAACCTCTTGCTCTTGTATTGATTGAGGGCTAGCCTCTTGTATTGGAACTGAAACATCCGATGAGATAACTTCTTCCTGCTCTGTTGGTGTAATGGATTCCGTAACGTCCTCTTGAGCAATAGAAACGGATTCGTCTTTTTTTTTTACTCCAACAAGGGTTGAGAATTCTTCTATAGATTTTCCGTATCCCTTTTCTTTAAATAAAGTATACGAATCATTTAAAGCATCAGGATTTGTGTTTATAAGATTCACATATTCATCAAAAGATTTAGTATAACCTTTCTGTTTAAATAACTCGTAAGAATCTTTTAGTGCTTGCTCGTTCATATATTAATCTTAATAGTTTGATGTATCTAAATCAGTCGTAATATCAGAATCCTTATCGAATCCATACACATCAGCTAAACCATTAAGGTTTGCTTTACCAATAGATGTTAAATAACTTCTAAGTTTATCTCTCTCCTCGGTATCAGATGAAGTAAAGTAATTATTGGTATCAATTGTAACAGTCTCTTCAACTCCCGGGAAGGATAATGTAACTTGATTACTAAAACCAAGACCTCTTTCTCCTGCAGTTTCAATCACCATATTACCAAATCCTCTTAGTGGACCGTCACCTCCAATCATTTCCTCAAGAGCAGCCTTAAAGTTTTCATCGTCTGAACCTACCTCTGCATCTGATATACTAAATAAATCTCTATCAATAGCGTCATCAACTATATTTGCTAACTGAAGTTCGTATGACGAATCTACTTGCTCAGCAGTTTGAACCGCAGTAGAGGCATCGTAGTCAGTGTAAGTACCTTGGTCATCGTAACCCATATCATCCATAATATCTACAACATTAAGCTCGTTAGCTACTAACGCTGACATAGACTCAACAAAGTCTCTTTTATTCTCTATTGGTATACGTTTAACTATAGGCGTCTTTCCATCAACATCAAACATCTCAATAACAACCTCGTTATTATTTCTTTCAATGCTTGTAATATCTCTGTTAGCGTTAGATATATAGTTTAGAGCTGCATCAATTTGAGATTCAGTACCATCAAACACGTGGCCAATCTTACTAACGTAGTTAGATACAAGTTTTTTCTCCTCCTTATCTTTAGCTTCCCACTGTGTTGGCTTATTTATTTTTGTAATCTGTGCTTGAGTATATACATTTTTTAACTGCTTCTCCTCATCAAGATACTTAAGTTCTATTCTTTCTTTTTCCTCCTTAGTCTTAGCTGCAGCCATATCAGAATCGTGCTTAGCTGCACGTTGTTCCATAATAGCTTCAGTGTTTTCAATAGATAAGTCCATTGTCTCAAGCTCCTTAGGATTTTTCAAAGCAAGATGTTTAATCACTTGGTCTAGCTTTTCATTAGATAACCCCAAAGCCTTCAACTCTAGTGGAGTTTTCTGAGCTATAACCGATATTCTTTGTTCAGCAGCCTCGTTGTCTAACTCTAACTTGCCTTTCTTAAGACTTTTTGTATCCTCAAAGAAATCAATGGCTTGCTGTGTTTGTTCGTTAGCCAACTTTTGAGATTTTCTTTTAACTTCTAAGCTAGAAGTTTCTGTAACGCCTATCTTAGAATCTATAGCCGTTCTAAGTATCTCTGATGCTTCAGCCTCCTGCTTCTCGGTAAGTAATGGTTGAGACGCTCCACTATTAGGGTTTGTTGGGTCAGGAACTAGATATATAACACCCTCCTCCTGCACCTCAGGTAGCTTGTTGTTTGGTAGTGTTTCAAACCTGTACTCTTTACCTGCTCTATTTGTAAGTATACTAGCTGCGTTATGAGTGTTAACCAACTCTCTTTGTATTAAATCATCAGTGGCTTTTTTAAAGTCAGGATTTTCCTTCATATCATTAAGAAGACCAACATCACCACTTTCAATAACCCTTTGATACTTCACATCATATGCTGCTTTAATATCTTCAGAAAACTCATTAACATTAAAGTTATCTATCTTACGCTCAACTGTATTCTTTAAACTAAATATTGACTTTCTGTCGCTAGGGTTTGAAGACCTAACCATATTCCCGTCACCATCGTCAATCATTTTGGCTACAGACATCTGTCCTGTAGCCGGGTCAATATATA
>JGI24006J15134_10000627_pt1 | contig 21601 bp, 26 predicted proteins | sample LinPmetageLP53_FD_15134 | JGI IMG/M metagenome (IMG submission 15134)
CAGATGCCTGGAATACAGGCTCAACAGGCCCCAGCTGTGAACACTGGAGCTACTGCACAAGTGCCACAGCCTATTCCTGGTGAAGAAGACAAACGTAAGCAGATGATACAGTTGCTGCTTAAACAAGGTCTCGACCAAAATCAGATTCAAACAAGACTGGCAGATTTAGACGATCAGAAATTTTTCCAGTCTCCTTCTGAAAGGGTAGAGGAAACACGACAAGTCCCACCTAGGGGATTACTGTCTACCGCTGCGGAAAAGAAAGAAGAAGAAAAGCCCAAGGGTATACTAGGCATATAAAAAGGGAGCGCCGAAGCGCCCCCATAGTATCAGTTTAGTTTTATACGTTTAGGTTTCTTTTCATATGGTAGCTTACGTTCCATTTCAATCCTAAGCATACCATCTTTTAATGTTCCTGCATTGATAGATATATGTTCACCTAACAAAAACATCTTTTTAAAAGGTCTGGAAGCTACTCTATTAAATAGAACTTCTTTACCTTCTTCTTTATTTTTTAACCCCTCTGAAGATACATACAATATATCTTCTTTTACCTCGACTACCACATCGTCTTCAGAAAAGCCCGCAACTGCCATTGCTATTTCAAAGCTGTCTTGTCCTGTCTTAANGATGCTGTGGGGTGGGTAGTGGTCGTCTGACATAGCGTNTTGNACCCTACGCATATTGTCAAACAAACGCTCGAAACCTAATGAAGCACTATTTGGAAACATAACTTTCTCCCTATGGCGAGATAATGAGAAGCCCACTATTGGCACTCCTCGTTACTAATTATAACACAGCTGTACAACATTGTCTACCTAAAAGGTGGCCCGTATGCCCAACCAGTCAGGCTGTACCTAGTACCCTTAGTCACTGGTAGGACTCTGTGAAAGTAGTAACTGGGGAAGATCACAAACTTTCCTTTAGTGTCCAATGCTGGTTCTTCAATTGTTCTTTTCTTGTACTTCCAATTTGGCTGGCCCCAACTAAATTGAAAGCCCCCTCCTTCGTAATCATCGTTTAAAGAAACAGTAAAGGTAAGTTTTCGTACCTTGTTTCCAGGAATCAAATCATAGTGCCAACTATATTTTTCACCTTCACTATATTTACTAAGTTGTAGGTTTTCTAGTCCTGCTATATCAAACCACCAGCCGCTTTCGATGTTAGCCCTTTCTATCCACGATAGTACTATCTTTTTAAAATCCTCATCCTCAATAGGAAATATAGAATTAGTCCTGACATTATTATTGCTATTCCCCAGAACATTAGACTCCTGTTCTCCTATGTTGTTTGACAGTTGTATTATAGCCTCGCAGAAGTCAGGTTCTATGTTTGGCAAAACTTCCCCAGAATAGAAAACTTCACCGTACATTGCTATACCCCACAGCTTCCACCGTGTCCGGTAATGTCGCAAATGTCATGGGTTTCTATTGACTCTTCAAAGACTTCCCCCAATTTTCCCAAAGCGTCGGAGTAGGCGACTGGGGTAAGGGGCTGTCCTCCCCGACAACCATCAGGGTATACAGTAAAACCCCGCAACCTGTGAGCGTGGTCAGCAAGAGTAGAAGCAAAATCATCAACAGTGTCCTCATTGTTTTCTTTACTACCCCACTGAGGAAGGTTGATTGTGCTGGAAATAGACATGTCCACATAATCTTGTACGTCCGCTTGGAATTTTATTCTACGCTTGTAGTCGCTTGCCAAGTCTAAGGCTGATTCAATGTTTTCCGGCTCTGTTCCGTATAGGTCAATTAGCTCTTGAGCAGCACTATCTACAACATACTGATAGTGCCACTTAGTGCCGTTCTTTAAGTAGCGGCGCTTATAGGCCACAGCAAATATAGGCTCGACGCCAGTAGAAGTACCAGCAAGAATACCAATACTCCCCGTTGGCGCAATAGCTCTATTAGCAACAGGTACGGAAACGCCAAGATCGTTAGCAAAGCTAGAGCTAGTAGCATCAGACATGCTCTTATACACCCGTAACCATCTGTGAAGCTCTGGCGTAACCTCATAACGACTCCCCCGTTTGATAAGCCATTCGTGCATACCCATTAGGCCAAGACCAAGGCGTCGGTATTGCTCTCTGACTTTATAAACCTTTTCATAGGGCAACTCAGCCTTTACCGTACCGCACAACAGAAACTTAGTCGCCAGTGTTACAACCTTCTTAAAGTCTTTTAGATTATCAATGCGTCCAAGGTTGCAGCTTCCAAGATTACAAACGTCGCTATCTTTGTCGCTTACCACCTCTGTACAGGCGTTCCGCAAAGTTTCGTTTTCCTTGTCGAAGAAGTTAAAGCTAAATCCTGGCTCCGCTGTACTCAATGCTTGACGTACATTATTCTTAAAGACATCACCAACCTTACCTGTGTTCCAGTAATTTAACAACCACTCTGTATCATAATTGACAGAGATGTTAGTCATGTCCAGGGGTGCGGCAAAGTTAAAGTCTTGCTCCTTAATTTGACCAACGGTAAAGCCCGTGCTACCAACTGGCATGTCGTACCAGTTTTTGCTATTTAAAAACGTATCAATGTCCCGGTGTTTCCAGTTAAGGCTTGCATAAATAGCAGACCTACGACTACCGCCTTGCATGACCCTTCGGCCAATTTCGTTGATCATCTGCATCTTAGGAATAGGACCAGAAGCTAGACCACCTGTCTTACTCAGACCGGCCCCCTCTGGTCGGTATACAGAGTAGTCAATACCGATACCGCCGCCTGTCATTAGACAGCTTTCTGACTTCCAGCTTAGGTCTGCCCAATCTTGTCGGGAGTCTTCCTCGGCCCTTAACAAATAACAATTGTTAAAAAACTTGGAAGGACGACCAGCGTAATACAAATACCTACCGCCTGGGATAAATTGCAGGTTGGTAATAATTTCTGTTAAGTCGTCCAGTTCATCTTTGGGAAGAAACTCTCCGCACACATCATCGACCAAGGTCTTAGCCAGGTCTGCCCAGGTGTGACAACCCTGGTGGGCGTACTTTTGTTTAAAGATGTCCTCGCTAAACTTAGAGCGGAACATTGGGTTCTCGTTTGATTTAAAGGTCATGGCAATCCACAGGTCTAAGTTTAAAGTCAGCTATATAATAATTTACTTCTTCGCTAAAAGCAAGCAGCAATTGTATAGGTTCCAGACCAAGTATGTCTATAATCTGTTCACAACTATACGCCTCTGCTAAGTCACTAAGCTGCTCATCAGAAAGTGTGGACATTTTCGTCTGCCTTTCCTACAAAGAACACAGGGCGTCCTGATCTAAATTTAAGGTCTAGCTCTCCAGCCCAACAAGTATGTTTGTGAGAGCAGTAGGAACAGTTGACGCCTAGCTTTTGCCTACTTGTTTGCCTGTCCTTAACCGTTTCAAAGCACCTGTCAGGCGGCTCAGGTAACGCTACAGCTGTCTTGACTTCTTTGATTTTAAGCTCAGTGTTCTCCAATTGAGAGTGCGTGTATGTAGCCAGTTCCCCACTGCTCTTGTCGAAAGCAAGGAATGTCCCACGTTTCTTACCAAGTGCGTTGCCATAGCCACTGATCTGGGAGATGTAACCAAAAGGATCGTCATCAGGTAGCGTACCGTTTTTGAATTTCTTCATGGCAAACGAAGATGCAGATTTAATATCGACAAGCTCGTCATCTATTACGCAATCGATATGGCCTTTGATACCTTCCATTTCAATTTCTGCTTGTTGATCAGTAACAGAGTGTCCAGCTTCTTTGGCTAAATAAACCACAAGAGCTTCTACAATGTCACCAATCATAAACTTTAAACGTGTTTCAGGACTGAGAGATTCTACTTTGTCATCCCCATTAACATCATACCAAAGAGACCTACTACACGGCTTGCCTATGTTGGACATGCGTAACCTACCGGGCATGTCTGAGGTAGCCATCCATAACTGACGCTTGACGGCATCCATAACTGTACTACCCAAAGCAAACAAGGCTTCCTGATCTGGTTTCTTTTTTCCAGTGTTGACAAGATTATAAATGTCAGCTACCAGAGTGTCTATGGTTTTAGTCTCGCTCACTTGCATACTCCATTGCTACTATGTTTTTGTAAGTCTTCTGATTACCTCTGCGTAATCTGGACAATCCGCTTTTGTTATACCCGTTTTCCTCGCACCATTGTTCTACTGTTTGGTTTTCTACCAGTACCTCTATGCCGCTGTCGTAGAGAATATAAAAGCTACCTCTGTATCTACCGTTGCCCGTACCCTTAGCTGACTCACTGAGCTTCTTTCTAAAGTTTTCATCATAGCTCTTTACAGGACGGTAGAAACGTCTTCCGCCAACGTGGGCATTATAGTAATCTTCTCTCTCAAGAACTCCCAACTGCATCTGTATTTTCTCTTCATTGTAATACAGATCACGTTTGTTATTACATAACATTAGAATGACAAAGGTAAACGCGTTTTCTCCTAACTCTTCAATGTGAGGCTTTAGGTATTTACCGCTGGAATAATAGTAACGCCATTCACTAGCACTTACTTTCTTGCGTTTCCTAAACTTCCAAAGGTGCTTACAGCCTATGTAGCTTTTACCGGACTCTTTATGGGTAATCTGGTAGACAAACCCAAGATGCTTATCAGGGTTAAACTTGCCTACCAGACTAGTGTCCCAATGTCCGTAATCTTTTTTGCCAGTCACCTAGAACGGAACATCGTCGCTCATATCGTCAACGACTTCTTTCTTAGGTGTGGAGAACCCACCGGGTTCGTCATCCAAGCTGACGTACTCAATAGGGTCAGTGATCTTGACAGCGTTGATAAACGTAGTAACTCCCTCCCCGTACTTGTTGTTATAGGGACGTTGGGACAGTCGTACAACGCCTTTAGAGCCGTTGCTGAGTTGCACTGGGCCAGCGTACTCGTTCTCTTCACTGTCCACCAGGACAGGCTTGTAGTTACTCTTCAACTGGACATATGCCATGTCGTCCATCTTGCCAGCTTCTTGCTTAACACTCAAGCCCAAGTTCTTGGCCGCTTTTACCTGATCCCCTTCAAGACCAAGGGCAACAGAGTAGCGATCAAACTTATCCGTCTGATCAAAGATGAACGGGTAGAACATTGTGCCTTCAAGGTAGGAATATTTATTAGCCATCAGTGTATCTCACTCCAGTTGTTGCCCACTTGTACATCACATTCCAATTTGCAACGTAGATCGTAGGCTTTGTTAACTTGCGCTATAGATAGTATAACAGATTCTGTGGCAGCGTCAATATCTTTCTCGTCGCTTTCCAAAACTAATTCGTCATGGATCATGGCGACAATCTTGGATCGTATCTGTCGTGTTCTGAGATGGTGATCGACATACATAAACCATTTCTTCATTAGGACAGCTGATGATCCCTGTATCAGGGTGTTCAAACTGGCATGGCCGGATCGTACCCGCAAGACCCTGCCGTCAATAGCCTTTAGTTTGCCTTGGCTTTCTCCTTTTCTAATGACAGCTTCGCTAAGTCTCTTATAAGCTGGCATATTAGCCATAAATCGTGACCGTAGTTCTGCACCGTCTTTGGCACTGCCATTGACCACAGCGCCTATTTTGGCATCACCTGCCCCATATAACAAAGCATAAATGAATGTCTTGGCTTGGTCTCTCGTATCAAGTCCTGCCATTTTCTGGTTAGCTGTGTGTACGTCTCCCTCTAAGACTTCCTTGGTAAACTTGTCATCGCTCATGTAGTGGGCCAGTACCCTAAGCTCCAGCCCTGCTGCATCTGTGTCCAGCAACTTGCTACCAGGGGCAGCTTTGAACAACTCTCTGCACTCCTTGCCATACTGGACCCTGACAGCTGGGACTTGTTGTAGATTAGGATCAACGCAACTCATCCGGTTTGTAATTGCTCCCAAGGTGCGGTATCTGCAATGGACCCTGTTTTGATCTGTGCATGACTTAACCCAGGACTTTACAAGAGCAGAACGCTTCTGAAGCATAAAGTATGTAGCCAATGTTTCTGCAACCGGGATATTACAATTGGATAATGTTTTCTCGTCCACCTTGGGTTGACCAGTAGGCGTAAGTTCTTTAGGGACCCACCCTAGTTCAATTAACCTAGACGCTATTTGTTGTCTGGATGATGGGTTAAAGTCAATGACCCTGTCTTTTAATTTTTTACCTGTTTTATCAGAATACCTTTCCTCGACAATTTGCGGAAATAGGTTACGACATTCTTGCTCGATCTGTTCTTGTTCCAGGACAAGGGAATTGTACAGCTTGACAGCTTTGTCCTTGTCCAGTTTAAAACCGTTGTTGCTGATCCGGTCCGCTACGATCCTCATACGATGCTCGTCTGATATAGACTTCTCTGAAAACTCCAGCATAGCATTCTGTAGGAAACGATATAGGTGCCTACAAACTGTAACATCTTGTCTGCAATACTCTAGCATCTCTGAGGTAAAAGCTGTGAAGTCGTTAAACTCTACTTTCTCGTATCCCAGACGAGTACCCCATGATTTTAAGCTGTGTCCCCCTTCCCTGGATGGGTTCTCCATCATTGACAATAGAAGCGTGTCCCGCATCTGATCCATTGTAAGACGTATGTCCCACAACCTAGCCAATACAGGAAAGTCAAAGCTAAGGCCGTTGTGGGCAACCACCACAGCACCTTTAAGATAATCGGCTAACCCGTCTGGTTCTAGCCACTCTTTAAAGCATACAGATTCCTCGTAAGTAACTACGCAATAGATTAAAGTAGCATCTAAATCGTCTGTTTCTATGTCGAGGAATATTGTTCTCACCTGTCGTCTCCATCCCCCTTTAATACGTGGCGTTTCTGCCTGTCTTCTAGTTTCTTTAGATTGACTTCAGCTACCATGGATAAGTTAGTGCCTATCATTTTAGACATTTCAGAGACAAACCACAACACATCTCCTAGCTCTCTCTGCATTTTAAGATTTGGTATGGCTCCCCTGTCTCCCCTGATCCACTTAGAAACTATACTAGATATTTCTCCTGCTTCCGCTGCTAATCCAGTGGCAAGATACTCAAAGGCTTTCTCTTTAGGATACACAGCAGTTAAAGAGGCCTTGCGTTGATACTCGTTCATGTTCACTGTTTTCTCCTAGTATGTTTGACCTTGTTTTTGAGAGTATGTGTTACAAATTTTACCGTATCTGTCATAGACTGTCAAGACAACTTGTTTAATTTCAATTGGCTTCCAATTGCGATCAAAGAGTTGTATCTTTGGTTTTTTAAACATTGCCTAAAGCTCCCCATGAAATTGGAAAAATTCTTTTACACTGCTTAGATATCAAAGACGCAACCTCACTGGTTTCCTCTTGAGCATCCTTACTCAAACGTTGTTTACAAACCCTGGAAAAGGCATAAACAGAACCTGTCCAGTACCACTCGGTAAACATACTCTGGGGTAAGACCATCCTTGCCATCTCAGGTGCAACTCCTTTGTATAAAAGATTATTGTAAGTCCATATGCACTTTTTAATAGCGTGGCGGTATTCGTCCACCATTGCAGGTCCAGATTTAGTAACGGGATTAATATCGATTATTTCTTCAGAGCTACCCTGTTTTTTATCCACAGGCTTCCCTCTCCACTTTTCAGGATAGTAAAACTCAGGCTCTTGGTCAACATATCGCCTGCTAATTTCGTTCCATGACAAGCCTACCTGATGCTTTGCCAATTGCCTAGCGACAAAGATAGGAGCCTTGATCCTGAACTGTACACTGGTGTGTGCAAACGGAGACCAGTGATTATTATCGGCAAGATATTTTATAAGCTTAGTGTCGCCAGTTTTGACATACTCATGCTCTTTGTCAAAGCTCACCCTGGCAGCGTTGACCACTGAAAGATCACTACCCATAGAGTCCTTTAAAGCAACCTTGATCATCCCTGTCCTCTCATGCGTTTTCTCATGCCTTTAAAACCAGACCGTTTGGAAACTTTCTTGGAGTGATTAAAGGGTCTTGGTTTGTTACGTCTACGCACCTTGGTGCGGGGAGTATAGGTTAGAATATTAGGTTTAGCCATTCTGTTCGTCCATCTTGGATAACATTTCCAGTGTATCTTCCTCCTTATCCATATTGTCTACAGCATTCTTCAAATGCCAAAAGGCAGAAACAAGTTTGCTGTAGTCACTCAACCACATATCACCGTCGCATTCCATCATAACAGAAACTGGATCACAAACAATTGGCTGTATGCGCCTGATAAACTCTTCAGCTGTGATTTCCTCATCGTAAGACCATTTAATCATCTCAGAACTCCTCTGTTACTACATCCATTCTACCAGAACTCTTATCATATAGCAAGCGGTCAGCTGTACCAACGTCACCAGTGTATCGACATTTCAGAACTCTTAGGGTGGTAGTGTTGCACTCCACAGGATCGTCGCTCTGCGTGTTTCTTTCCAAGGAAATCACGCTGTCGCTGATTTGGCTTATCCCGTGACTGCCCCTGAGATGCCCTAGGTTGACCTCCATGCCTTCCTCATGCGACCTGTCAGACGACAAGCGTCTCAGGTGTGTGACTAGGTGTATGCAGCATCCTGTCTCTTCAGTGACCTGTCTTAGGAGGGTCATGGTGCGGTCAATTGCCTTACGCTCGTCAGTGACCTCCAGACCAGACACTAGGATGCTCAGGTGGTCTATAAATACCACTTGACAATCCAAGCCCTGTACCATGTATCGGACACGGTCTAACAGGTCGTGCATCTCCAGCGATCCAAAATGATCGTAGATAAATACTCGTCCAGTTCCTAAAGTATTGTCAAAGTATTCCCTGATTTGTTCTCTCGAATACTTCTCGAATACTTCATTAAGATGTAAGCGGTCGTTGGCTTCAACCGCCAAGATACCACGCCTAGTCCGATCCACTGATTCTTCAAGGGCAATAATGCCAATGCTCTGGTCTGTAGTCTTTAGATAATAGTGTTGTAGCTCCCGTAACAGGGAACTCTTGCCTACCCCTGTGCCAGCTGCCCAAGTAACGATCTCCCTGGCCCTGGTGCCAAGGGTCTTGCTTTGCAGCTTTGGAAAAGGGAAAGGCATACTGCGTAGGTTCTGTTCAGACCATAGCCCGTCGAAGTCCGTAGCAGCGTTCCTGATGCCAGCTGGGGTGTAGCACTGGGTATTCTTCAGCCGTGCAAGGAACTCGCTCTGTAGGCCCTTGGTAGTGTACTCACAAGCATCCTTGTGTTCTAGCTCTACGATGTACGCCTTGCCGGGTCTGAGTAGCCTAGCGCATTTCTCAGCGTTCTGTCTAGCCTCTGGCTCTGCATCGAAACAGATGAACACCCGCTTGAACTTCTCAAGCAGTTCGAGATTGCTCTTGAAGTCACGCTCTGCACTGGCTTGTCCTGATCGTATNGACATTACATGGACAATCTTGGACGAATGTCTGCCCTTGCTATAGTTCTGTGCATCTGGCGAGACACCGTTAGCCATCTGGAACGCTGCTAATGCGTCTGCTTCGCCTTCAGTAACGATCAAGGTGTCTGAGCTAACCCCGACATCCTTGCCCAGGGTTTGCGATCCGAAAAGAACTGAGTTCTTGAAGTTCCCTTCTGTCTTGAATTCCTTACCTTGGTTCCTGATCTTAGAAGCAACTTTCATACCGTCCTTGTCAAAATAAGGAAAACTGACTGTAAAATCAGAAGCTGTCACCTCGTATAGGTCTTGCACTGCCTTGGATATATTCCTAGAGGACCAAGGTGTGTCTGGTTTGGGTTGTTTTCTCAAAGGCTGCACATAATCCTCTCTCGCATCGCCATAGGTATTACAACTGAAGCAATAGGTATGCCCGTCGTCGTAAACAGCCACGGCATCTGATGATTCACATTTGTCACAGGGTTGGTGGGTCTTAACGGCTACAACGTCGCTCATCAATGACTTACCTTTTTGCTTAACATCTTATGAAGACCATCGTCGTCGTCGTCTTCTAAGTCTATATCGAAATGAGGCTCCTGGTCAAGATAAATCTTGAACTCCTCAAGGGCCATGCAGATAAAATACTCAGCTGGCTTGTTGTTGACCTCTGCCAAACTCAACAGGAATGGTGCGACAGATTTATCAAGACCAAATATGTCCTCCAAGCCTTTCATAAAGACTTGAAAGGGTAATGACGGGACACCGACTGTGTTTTCGTTACTCATCTGAACCTCTTGAACGCTTGTGTTTCCGCCATCCAACAGTGGACATCTCCCCTGCCAGTGCTGCATACCCTGCTATATCGACAAAACTATCGTCCTTGGGTGTCTCGATACTGCGGGCGACTTTCATCAAGACAAGCATCATGGCAACATCAACAGGGGTAAGGTCGTCGGGCTTTGAACGGATATAGGTGGTCCACAATGCCGCAATCCTGGCATGGTTCAAAGATGCGTCTCCGTATTGTTCAGCACGTTCTCCATTGATTAGACTACGTGCGGTCTCCAGGATTTCGTCTCTATTCATCTCCTACAGTCTCCTCAATGTAGTACCCAATAGGGGTCAGTCCTTCATGGGAAAAGTCATTGTCCATGACCTCTTTAGCGTCATAGTACGGACGCTTTTTTGTCGTTTTGACACGTTGGCGATACAATGGTGATTGTAGGGCATGTGCCTCTTTTCCTCGGCGCTTCATACTGGTCTCCATATTGTAGGCTGTTATTAATAGTTTTCCGACAAGTCCTGCAAACATTGAATATTGTCGTCCTCTTCGATTTCATAGGTAAACGCTTGGCGTATGGCATTTCGACAAACAGAACAGATATCGTTCTCCAATGGCTGATTGTCTGGTAGTTTTGCGTCACAAATAGCGCATCTCATTTTATCCTCCTCCGGTGGGTCTCTATAGAGTACTCTATAGAGCTACAGTGTAACTTTATTAATATCTCTATTGTGTACTCTATAGAGTATAATATAGTACGACACTGTCGATTGTCAAGGGGTAAGAATTAATAAATGTCTGGATTGGTCTTTTCTGTTGCTTCGATGTCGTCTGCAAGTTCGCAAATTGGAACGTATGCGTAGTCTAGTATCTCTTCAGTGTATATTCTAGCCACATGCTTGCTACTGAGTGGATACATGCCCTCAATTGTCGCTTCTAGAAATTGTCGTAGGTGTTCAAACACCACTAACTGATTGTCTTTTAAACTATGCATTGTCTAATCCTCCAATTGATACACTAGAGAGCATGTTATACCATGCGCTCCGTTGTGTCAACTAGTGATCAAGGAATGTTATGGGTTTCTGGACGGTCCAACATAGTGAGCATGTGCCACAATTGTCTGTTTTGTCTAGCTGGACCGGGCAGGTAATAGCATCCTTGGTAGTGTTGTGAATTGTGTTCGCAGATAAGTTGTCACTTGGCAATGTAGAGAACCTGATAGCAAAGCGATTGAAGCCTAGGACACTACGGGCGTGGCGTAGGGCGTCACCTACGGGCTTCCCTGGATGATGTCTGGAATAGCCATAGACGTGCAACTTATCGCGCTTGGTAACTTGGGCTTGCCAGAATGTAACATAGTCAGCAGAATAGAAGTCACCTAGGACATGTAGACGGACCAAGTAGCCTCGCTTGTGNTTGCTGTCTAACGTGTCCAGTTCTGTCTCNAGGCGAGCTTCGAGGCCNGTAGTGTCNATNCGGTGTGCAAATGGCATATTGTTTCCATAACAGTCTAGCCAATGCTCACAAGCGCTGTCGCATGTCTTACGTTCTTCCAGGGTTAAGGTATAGATAGGTATACCGGCAAGTTTGCCCTTGGTAACCTTGCGACCTAGCTTTTTATTAGTCGAAGGCTTCAAGGCCTTGTGTGCATAAGTGTCAAGGGTATGCACATTCTTGCTGTACATTGTGCGACTGTCGATTATGGCCGCATGGGTTTGCTTTAAAGTTGTCATTATCTGATAGTCCTCGATTGATACAATAGAACGCCAGGATTGCCCCGGCGCTCCGTTGTATCAACCTGCGAAGTGGTGCAAGTGTCGGACCGCTGCTTTGCGCTCTACATAGAGCGAGCGACGGCCAGCATGGATGCCGGTCATGGTCGGGCCCGTAGTGATACCCCATCGAGACTTAACAGCCCGAACGCGATACAATCCCCAGGCGAACCGCTTGCCACTGGTGCCGTCGTTTAAGCCTGCCGTTTTTACCAATTTAGCCATATCTATACCTCCACCAAATTATAAAATGTACCACTAGCGGTATTTACTCGTTGCCAGTAACTAGTAGGCTTGGCAATTTCCCAACAAAAACGAAAAGCATTAACGGCGGATTCGCTTTTCGCGTGGGCTTCGCCAATGTCGTGATTAAATTTATCAAGCAACGCTATTGCCTTTTCAGGAGTTACACGGTTAAGCCATTCTGTCTGGTCTGCATTCATCTTGTTTTCCTTTTCTTCTCTGGTTGCTGCCTATTGTCTCTATATATACATGGTGCGCCTTACATCTGTTTCAAGTGCTAACTCAAAAATAATATCCGGAACCAGTTTAGGCGCTATTTCGTTGCGTACATTATCCTGGCATGATATTTGTCTAAGCAAACGCCATGCCAACTATGCTACATTCGCTCAGTTTATTTTTACATACCCTAGGTAGCCTGTCGCCAACGCGCACCAGTGGGCTTCCTAGAGCGTTTTAGGACCATATGCACCAAATGCATACCTTAAAGCTAATCCATTCACCAAACGCATACCATGCAATTTCAATGCCAAACTATGTTCAATCGGCACACACGCGCACACTTTTAAAATATTTGTAGCAATCCTGCAACACTGTGACACTATTGCAACAGTAGTGTTACACAATTGTCACACTGTTACCCAGATGCAACACTGTGACACTATTGCAACAGTGATGTATAAGCAACAGTGTTGCAAATTTGTCACACCATTGGGCGTTCACGTTTTGTTCTCTTGTCGAATCTGCTTTTGTTCACGTTTTGTTCTCAACCTTGGACAAACCAGGAACAAAGAGAGAACGCGACCCCCCCAGTGGTAGCTAATTACTTTATAGTCCAGTGCGTTCATTCCGGGGGACATTTTGAAAACCTATTGACACAATTGTAAATCTGTAGTATAATAACATTATGAAATACATTCCTGGATACCTTGGTGGCACACCTGTAATAGTGCCTACATTACGAGAACAAATCGTAAACAAACTGAGAAAAACCATATGCCGAAAACAAGAAAGTTTGCCAGCTACGAAGACCCAAAGCCCCTAGACAAAGAGATGACCTCTAAGGAATATGAGTTTGTCGTCCAGTTAGTAGACAAGCACCTAGAACCTGAGCAAGCGTTTCACGCAGCTGGGTACAAAGCTGAAGGCTCTCATGCAGGGCATAGGTCCAAAAGGCTACAGCGGCACCTTTGGCTCCATATTGAAAAGCGCATTAAGGAAAAAGTAGGCGAGACGGCAACCCTTGCCCTGTCTGTCTTGGAAAGCCTAATGCGAGAAGCTGATTCTGAGAATGTTAAACTAAACGCTGCCAGGGATATCTTATCAAGGGCTGGGTACGACGCTGTACACAAACAAGAAACAGTTGTTATGGAGATTTCTGAGCTTACAGACGATGAGCTAGACGAGCAAATCCAGCGTCTTTCTGAGAACGTGGTGCCTTTGCGTGGCAAGTAAAGAAGAAATTTTAAAGCTGCTCCAGGAAAAACATCGCCGGTTTGAAACAAGGCGCATTGAGCAATATGATCCCTACGATTACCAAACTAGGTTTCATTTGGAAAGTAAAGGTTGCGCCCAAAGAATTTTAATGGCTGCAAACAGAGTAGGGAAAACCTATTGCGGAGCAGCTGAAACGTCTTACCACCTAACAGGTAGCTATCCGGAGTGGTGGGAAGGTCGTAGGTTTAACAAGCCTATCAGGGCATGGGCAGCTGGTGAGTCAAACGACACTACAAGAGACATTATTCAAAAAGAGCTATTTGGTAACCCACAAGACCCCTTGAAAAAGGGAACAGGGGCAGTACCCTTGGACAATATTGTAGAAACCGTTCGTAAACCAGGAGTGCCGAATGCTTTTTCTAGCGTATTGGTCAAACATAGGAGTGGAGGAAACTCCCAGATTAGTTTTAAGGCATATGAGCAAGGGTTTGAAAAGTTTATGGGCGAGGCTATTGATGTTGTCTGGCTTGATGAGGAACCTAAGCAGGAAATATTTTCCCAATGTATAACCAGGACCGCAGATACAAATGGTATAGTTTACATGACCTTTACCCCAGAACGTGGGATGACGTCAGTAGTAAGCAGTTTTATGAACGATCTAAAGCCTGGGCAGAGCTTGATAACAGCAACCTGGGACGATGTGGAACACCTAGACGAAAAAACAAAAGAGCAACTTTTATCAGTATATAGCCCTGCTGAAAGGGACATGCGCTCCAGGGGAATACCCATATTTGGCTCAGGATTAATATTTCCTGTATCTGAAGACGATATTGTATGTGAAGACTTTGAGATACCGGACTATTATCCAAAACTGGCCGCTATTGATTTCGGATATGACCACCCTACCGCAGTTTCTTGGACAGCTTATAATCCAGATGATGATATTATTTACGTCTACGATGAACACCGGAGAAGCAAAGAAACACCACTGACTCACGCAGCTGTGTTAAACTCAAGAACACCAGGGATACCAGTAGCGTTTCCCCACGATGGGTTACAGCATGACAAAGGGTCGGGAATACAGTTAGCACAGCAATACAGAGACCTAGGCGTATCCATGCTACCTGATCACTTTAGCAATCCCCCTACGGAGGGCAAATTAAATGGTAATAACTCTGTTGAAGCGGGCCTTAGCGTCATGTTGCAACGCTTTGAAACTGGTCGCTTGCAAATTTTTATGTCTTGTGTTGAAACCCTTGAGGAAATGCGTCTCTACCATAGAAAAAATGGACGAGTGGTGCCAATTAAAGACGATCTTATAAGCGCAATGAGATACGCTTCTCTTTCCATAGAGCGGTTTGGAGAACAAATGAAGAACAAAACGCACTACAGGAAATACGGGTTTGAAAAAGAAATCAAGTACTCCAGTGTAGGGATCGTATAATGGACAAAGAGAAAAAGCATGGCCCATAACCTAGACGATGATGAAATTTTATCAATGGTCGAGGGAGAGATTAACGGCTCCTCTGACTATATGGATTCTGAGATTAGCTCCCAACGCGAAAAGGCAATGGAGTACTTTTACGGGGAGCCTTTTGGAAACGAAGAAGAAGGTCGCTCTCAGGTTGTTGTAACAGACGTTCAAGATACCCTGATGTGGATGATGCCATCCCTGATGCGTATCTTCACAGCTGGCGACAAAGTTGTCAAGTTTGTTCCGGAAGGTCCAGAAGACGAAGACGTTGCAGACCAGGCTACCAAGTATGTAAACCATGTTTTTTACAAGCAAAACGATGGTTTTATGGTCTTATACAATATGTTCCTAGATGCATTAATGCAAAAGGTAGGCGTTGTAAAGCACTACTGGGAAGATATTGAAAAGACCACAACTGAAACATACAAAAATTTAACAAACAACGAATATAATTTATTAATACAAGACGAAAAACTAGACGAAATCGAGCATACGGAAACTGTTGTTTCAAAACAAGCACTGGACCCCATGACAGGCGAGCCTGTAGAGGTCGAAGAGATTTCGCACGATGTTACCTTTGTAAGGTCGGTAATGACTGGTAAAGTCACTGTTGAAAACGTACCGCCAGAAGAGTTTTTAATAAACAGAGGTGCTAAGACGCTCGAAGACGCTAGGTTTATCTGTCACCGCTCGCACAAGTCCAAAAGTGATCTGCTAAGGATGGGCTATGATGCAGACGTTGTAGATTCTCTTCCAGGGTATGTCGGAGGTGCTGACGATATTACAACGTCTCAAGAGTACATGGCTCGCCACGCTTACGATGCAACAGATGTCTATCCTAATCAGGCTTCTGACGACTCAGAAATGGTTGTTCAGATATACGAGTCATACATGAGAATAGACATGGATGGTTCTGGTATTAGTGTCCTGCATAAAATTTGTCATTCTGGTGACGAGTTGTTAGATATTGAGCCAATTGATTACATTCCGTTTTCTACAATTTGCCCAATCCCGATCCCACACAAGTTTTTTGGATTAAGTGTCGCAGAGACAGTACAAGACATCCAACTTATTCGTTCTACCCTGACTCGTAATTTACTAGACAATATGTACCTTGCCAACAACGGTAGGTTCCAAGTTGTTGAGGGCCAGGTAAACATTGACGATCTTTTAACAAACCGCCCAGGTGGAATTGTCCGTACCCGTAGTCCCAGTGCTTTAACTCCTATTATAACACCTCCATTGAGTGGTGATAGCTTTAAAATGCTACAATACTGGGAGGATATCAAAAGCGGACGCACTGGTGTCAATCCTAAAACCCAAGGGTTGTCAGCTGATGTTTTAAAAACGCATGTAACAACGGGCGCAGTAACAGCTGCCTTGACAAATGCACAAGGACGGTTGGAGTTAATTGCTAGAATATTTGCTGACACCGGCATTAGAAACTTATTTAAACAAATTTACAATCTTATTCAACGTTACGAAGATCGTAAAAAAGTTGTACGTTTGAACAATGAATATTTTGAAATTGATCCAGGCAGCTGGCGAGAAGACCTAGATGTAAATGTTGAGGTTGGNATTGGATATGGCGACCAAGATGTAAAACTGCAAAACATAAGCAATTTTGCNGGTCTNATAGAAAAGATTGCTACGCAAACCAAAGGAATTGTCCANCCCCAAAACATATACAATCTCGTTACTGAAATAGCAGACGAGATGGGCATCAAAAACGTAGACAAGTTTATTAGCCAGCCTCCGACAGAACCTATGCCATTGAGTCCACAAGAACAACTAGCACAGGCTCAAGCACAAGCTTTGGTAACAGAAGCGCAAGCATCTCAATTGGAAGCTCAGGTAAAAGCTAAAGAGCTAGAGTTAAAAACTGCTAAGATGGAATTAGAGCGTATTGAGCTTGAACATAACATGGCACTGAAAAGAGAAGAACTAAAGCTCAAAGGTATAGAGCTAGGTTTTGAAATGAACTCAGATAAAAACATTAAAGCTTAGGAAAAGTCAAATGGCCCGACAAAATAACTACTACAGAGTAAATTCAAGTGAAAACTTGTCTGCTACAACTAGCTCTGGAGCAACTCGTTCTGGAGGATGCCCAGCACAGATTACCAAGGTTAGGATTGCTACAACCGCAGATGTGTTTGTTAAAATTGGTCCTGGTGCGGACCCAACGGCTACAGTTGCAGCTGGTGTGCTGATAAACTCATCAGATTCTAGCATTTTTACAGTTGTTCAAGATGACGAAGTAGCTGCAATTACCCCCAGCGGAACTGCTACGGTTAATATTACTTGGCTGGAAGGCTAATAGGAGTTTACAATGGCTACGAACAAAAAAATCACTGAGCTTACAGAGTTAGTTGAAGCGGATTTGGCAAATGATGATGTTCTAGCAATTGTAGATGTTAGTGCTGAAGAGACGTTTAAAGTTAGAAAGTCAACTTTGGCATCTGCTTTGGCAGGTGTGGCTACTCTTGCAGCAACGACGCCAGTAGCTGTTGATCAGGCCACCGGGTCTGTAACAGTAAGCTTAGGCACTGTTCCTATTACATCTGGAGGAACTGGTGCTACTTCTGCTGGAGCAGCACTAACTGCCCTAGGGGCTAGCACCTATACTGATCCCCTGACCACCAGAGGGGATGTTATTACACGAGGAGCCTCTGCAACTGGAAGGCTTGCAATTGGTTCAGCAAATACAGTTCTTACTACAAATGGAACTGATCCAGCATGGTCTACTATTACAAATTCTATGCTGGCTGGTTCAATTGATCTTACATCAAAAGTAACTGGTGCCTTGCCATTGGCCAATGGTGGTACTAACGCTACATCAGCCGGTGCTGCCAGAACCAGCTTAGGTCTAGGAACAATAGCAACACAGGCCAGTAACTCTGTATCTATTAGCGGAGGTGCTGTTACCGGTATTACAGACATCACTGTTGCAGATGGTGGCACGGGGGCAAGTGATGCAGCTGCCGCCAGGACCAACTTAGGAGTTGCAATTGGATCAAACGTTGCTGCTTACAATGCTGATACGCTTTTTGCAGATGTCAGTGATAACCTCACTGCTGGTTACTCCAGTGACATTGAGGCAATAGGAAATTCTGGAACAGGTACACAGACTCTTGAAATTGCAACGGCAAAAGAAAACCTTAAAACGCTTACAATTAACGGCAGCTTTACCCTTGCTCCACAGACTGTAAATTCGGTAATTGCAGTAATCACAACCAACAACGTCACAGGTGGTTACACAATTACCACTTCTGGGTTTGATAAGGTTTCTGGAACTTACAACAACGCTGCATCTGCCAAACATCTTATGCGCTCCACTGTCATTGATGGTACACAAGTTTTGGAAATTCTGGAGATTGCTTAATGACGCTTATTAACCCACTTTTAGGCGGCAATCTCAGTTCCGGGTTTGACACGAGGCTCATCGAGGACTCGGTGTGGCTGGACGGCACGGCGGACCAGATGACAAGAGCAACGTCCAGTCACAGTCCCGCGAAGCTTGTAATGGCGTGCTGGGTCAAGTTGTCAAAATTCACTGGTGATGTTGCCCTGATGGGCTTGGGAACCGGCACGTCTGGCAGCACCAACAGCGGCATTTGGTTTTCTAATGGCGCATTGTATTTGTATGTCAACGGTCAGGCTGCGGTGACCAGCGCACTGTACCGTGACGTTGGATGGTATCATGTTCTGGCAAGCTTTAACCTCAACGAGGCCGCCGTTGGCGATAAAGGAAATTTGTATGTAAACGGCGTCGAGGTGACTAGCTTTTCAGCCGATAACAGAGCCAGCTGGGGAACTAGCTTTGCAAGCACAACTACCCAGTCCATTGGTAGTATTTCCACAAATATTTTTTTAAATGGCTATATTGCTCAACCTGTAATGCTTGACGGCAAATCCATTCAATCTGGATCGATAGAAATCACAGATTTTTTAGAGTCGTTTGAATTTGGCACCAGTGGCAGTCAATACGGTCCAAAATCCAGCGCTGCTATTACAGCATTGGCAGCTGACGCTGGTGGCAACAGTTTCGCGCTGGATTTTAGCGACAGTGCCCATCTCGGTCACGATAGCCGCCCGCATAATTTTCTGACTTACTCTCAGCAGTTGGATCAGTGGACGAATATTAACACTGTTCGCGTGGCAAACGCTCTCGTTGCGCCGGATGGTAGCCAAACTGCCGATACTATCGCGCAGGGAACCGGTTCGACCTATCCCCAAAATGATAGCATCCGAGCGTCGGTGTCTTTAGTTGCGTCAACACTCTACACCGTGTCTGGCCATTTTAAGCACGGCCAAAGTAACAGGACTCGGATTTACATTGGCAATCATTTGAGCGCTTTGGTTGCGAATCTTGAGATCGCATGGTCCGGTGGCTCACCGACTCAACATGCCCAATCCAATTGCAGTAACATTGTCTTCAAAGACGTTGGCAACGGCTGGCACAGAATATCGTTTAGTTTTACAGCCGTGTCCGGAACGAATCTTATATATCTGAATCCCCGCTTACAGTCGGCGGAAGGCACCGATGTCGTTGGTATGTGGGGAATGCAACTCGAACAAGGCACACTTGGAACCTACGTGCCTACGCCGAAAAATCTACTTCTGCGAACAGAAGAATTTGACAATGCGTCGTGGTTTAAAGTTGGAAGCCCGACTGTCACCGCCGATAACACGGTTGCGCCAGATGGAACAACGACGGCGGAATTGATTACGCGAACGACTACAGCCACAACCTATTGGGGGCAAACTGGTCTTAGTAAAGCGGCGGTCGAAGACACGTACACTCTAAGTTGCTATGCAAAAAAATCAGTTGGTAACTTTTTTGTTTTGCACCTACAAGGCACCTACCCAAACGGTCGGGCTAATGCAATTTTTAACCTCGACGATGGTACGTTCACAACGCCATTGTTAGGAAGCGCCTTCTCCAATAATTCGGCCACAATGACCGCTGTTGGTAACGGTTTTTACAGATGTAGTCTTACCTGTACGACAGATACTGCAACTCAGGTCACGTCGTACATGAGTTGCAACAGCAATGGCGCAAGCGTCGATGGCACCGATTCCGTAAGCAATAGTGCTGTTTTTGTATGGGGCGCACAGCGAGAAACAGGTTCAACAGCCACGTCGTTTGTTGACACTGCTGGCAGCTATGCGATCAACGTCGTCCCCAACAATTTCACACCCACGTCCATAACAGCGGCAAATCAAAGCAGCAGCTCGCCGTCAAATGACGTTGCAATTTTGAATAAGCTAATTCCAAACACCTCAATTGCATATTCCGAAGGCAACACCAAGCTCACGCACACCGGCGGCACAACAGTTGTACCGTCTACAATTTTCACGCGTAGCGGCAAATTTTATGCAGAGGTGCTGATAGGTACGACCGGAACTTGGTTTGGCTACAACGGGGTTGTCCCTGCCGACGATCAAGCTGCGCCCGATTGGGCATTAGGAGCCACTGACGGCTACCTCTGGGTATCAAATGGAACATTAGCGCATCAAGGCGCTACACCAAGCATATCGACGACATATGGCAATGGTGATCGTCTTATGTTTGGTCTGGACATGGATAACGGATGGCTGTTTATCGGCAAAAACAACGCTTGGTATGACAGTTCGGGAAGCAGCCACACTGATTTAACAAGCAGTAGCAATGCGGTTGCTACCAATTTGCTAACTGTCTCGTCTGACAGTTGGACGTTTGCACCAGGTGCTTCGCATGTCAGCGGGACGACGACGGAGCAAATCTTTTTAGAGGCAAGCTCTTGGGCTTACACAGCGCCAGCAAATTTTGTGCAATTAAGCTCGTCCAACCTACCAACACCTGACTTACAAGGCGTAGACAATTTTTCGGTCACGCTGGGTACGGAAGCGGCGGTAGCGCCGACTGAAAACCTATTTAAAAACAGCGAAGACTTGAGCACATCGTGGACAGGTTCGGGAACGGAAACACTGAATGCTGCGCCGAATCCAATCGACGGCGTAATCAGCGCTGATCTTGCAATTCGTTCAGCGACAAACGGAAAATTTGAACAAGAATTTTCATCCGGGTTAATCGCAGGTCAGCGATACATCCATTCGATGTTTATTAAAAATGTGAGTGTGTCGACCGGCCAAACAACAATGCATTGTTGGGGAGTAACTGGTAGTTTTGCTGGCTGGATTTTGATTAGCTGGACAGGCGGCGTTCCAAGCTTGCACTCGGAATATCAAACCTCTGATCGAATTTTTGAAAATCTTGGAGACGGATGGTATCGGATATCTTATTCGCTCGTGTTAAATAACTCCGGTACTCATTGGAACGGGTTTGAGGTCAGTAACGCCGGGACTGGTGAGAGCGCATATGTTTGGGGATCGCAGCTTGAACTCGCTGTTGGAACAAATAGAGCGCCGACAACTTACGTGCCGACATACACCAACACTACTGCAAGTCTGCCGTATTCTGAAAAGCTTAACCTAATCGACACCACCACCACTGAAAACTATATCCGCAACAATACGATGGAAGGTGTGTCAGCTGGAACGCCGGGGACGGCTCCGACTAATTGG
>JGI24006J15134_10000632_pt1 | contig 21495 bp, 20 predicted proteins | sample LinPmetageLP53_FD_15134 | JGI IMG/M metagenome (IMG submission 15134)
TCTATTTGTATATCCAGTTCCACCCGCAGAGGCAACTTGGAGAGCAGTTGCTAGTAATCCAAGTTGTTCCTGAAGCAAAACGAGAAAGGAGGCAGATGATACTACTGTTTGGGCGGGAACAGTAATAGTGGCGGGAACGCCACCAACTGGAGTTCCTATTATAGTAGAAGAAACTATATCAAATCCAGCACCCGTAGATGGTAAAAATTCTAATTGTGTCCTTTTCAAAACATCAGAAATTCTAACATTACTAAATTTAGCACAAGGATTAGTTTGAATATTTACCCGAAGTCCGCCTAACGCTCCTACTGGAACAACCTGCGAACCGCCTAATAGAGATGAATACCGTAGAGGTAAGCATATTTTTTGTTTTTGATATGCTCTAGTTGTAAGCAGAGTAGTAGGGTTATTTGGGTCAGCATTAGGCGTCCAAAAAGGGCAAACTTCTTCGTCGTCCCGAACATAACTTTCTATGATAGACATTTTCTTTGCCTTTCCCGATTGAACCTGTGAGTTAGAACCTACACCTGATGATACATAAATAGCGTTTAGTGTTTCGTAATCGCTAATACTTTCAAGCAATACACCATCAGCAATAGAGTAAATATCTATTTGTTTTATCATACCACCTATGCCCTGTGCTTCAGCGGGGCATATCTTTCTAACCTGTCCTAAAGTATCAGTATATATAAAATCAAAATTAAGAGTAATATCTTCACTCGCAACAAATCCTAATGAGGCAGGAATTTCAAATTGAATATAAGGAGTAGTAGTTGCCTGTGAGGCGTAATCTTTACCATTAACAGTTTTTAAATCAAGGATTGCTTGTGGGAGATGTCTAGTATCACTAGCAGAGAATATTTCTTCCATATAGATTACTGTAATAAGAAAATCCCTAAATATTACTACGACTATCTAATTAATTGAGAGATTAATTGAATAATACTACTTAAAGAAATATTATTATCTTTAAGTAATAGAACAGTATGAATAATACACCATCGCCTGAACTCATCGCTTTAAGATTACATCGTAAAATTAGTTGTGAGAAATGGAGAGTTAATAATAAAGAAGCAATAAATATGATAAAGAAACAACATTATCATCGTAATATTGAAAAATACCGAGCATATCACCGAGAAGCACACAATATAAGGTATTATTATAAAAATAAGAATGATGAATTTTTGCGGTCAGTAAGAAAGTTATATGAAGAATAAATATATATATTTAGGCAAAAATATACTTAAAGGTAAATTATCTTCTTTAAGTATATTAAGATGAACGAAGTTAATAATTTAATTTCTCTATCAATTAAAATGGACGCTCCAATTGGATTTTTACAAGGAAATAATATATCTAAAGCATCTCAAAGCAAAATTCGTAAAGCATATAATATAAAACGATTAAGTAAAAATAATCCTAATCCAATTGTAGATGTAGCAGTTAGTCTAGGATTTGAGGCAACGGGCAATAATAGATTAAGGAAAGCATTTGCTTATTTAGCGGAAGACTATAATAATCAGGTTGAAGAAATTAAATTGAACGCAAAAAAAGCAAAAGAAAAGGCAAAAAAAATGAAGATTAAGATTAAAAAAAAACTTAAAATTAAACAAGAAATAGCAAAACAAGAATTAAAAAGAAAACTAAAACGATTAGTATCCACAAAGAGAAACATACAAGTATCCGCTGATATAAGTTTTAAAGGGTGGTATAAACCAAAAGATACAGAAAACTTTGAAAAAAAACACCCTAACATCTTGGATAATCAAAATTCCCTAGCAAATTTTAATGAAGCACAATTAACCGAATTATTTGGAGAACCATACGAATATGATGAAACTGTTAATGGTATTATAACAAATACTAATAGTGAAAAACTTAAATTTATTAAAGAAATATTTGACGAAAACAAACTCACTTCTCCTTTTGTAGTCAATCATACAAAATTACAAAATGTTAGTTTTAATCAAACCCCAAGTAAAAGAGTTTATGTTAATAACATAAGAGTAAAGCGTAATGGTGTTTTAAAATTAGGAGGCGAAATGTATAACTGTCCGCCCGAATGGTGTAAAGATAGAGATATGTGTTTTCCCGATTATATACAATATGTTTTACAAAAAGCGAAAGGTAGAAAGAAAAAGATTACTGATGAAAAGATACAAGAATTATCATTAATTAATTACCAAAGCGAAGTTGATGAAACATTAGATAAAAATCCTAATGAAAATGGTTATAGCGTAGAGCATATGATGAACTATGCTTATCAAGTAAAAGCAAGTATTTATATATTAATTGATGGCGTTGTAATAAAAGAAAATAAACACCCTAATACGAGTGATGCTGTTGCGTTAGTTTTTGAGATTAAAAATAGTCATTTATATCCAATAACTAATGATAAATACATTAGAGCGATTAGATGTAGAAAAACTTCACATCTAAATAGTAATACATTTGAAGAGCATAAACAAGAAGATAAGAAGGATAATGAAGAAAAAAAATATGATAATGTTTATGAAACTGGGGGTGGTGGAATTAGTAATATTATTAATAGTATCGTTGAGATTGGAAAGCAACCATCAGGGTATAATTTAAAAATTTCTAATGGAATGGTTATGCCGTTAAGAATTGATAATGATATTTACTTAACTCAAAAAACAGATAATGTAGTTAAAAATTATTGTGATAAAAAAAATATACAATATGTAGGTCAAAATGCTACTTCGTTCGCTAGAGAATATTTAAATGAATTTATAAAAGAGAATTACTCATATCCAGCAAAAGATGTTGAAGAAGCATTAAATATGGATAATGTAAAAAACCGAACTCATTTAGGGTTGATAAGAGATAATGAAAATAGTATGTTATTTAAAGAAGGAAAATTAGAAGATTGTATTTGTGTAGATATTAATAAATGTTATAGGTATTCTATGGAAAATCCGCTTGAATGTTGGGCGACAATTGATTACTCTCATTTTGTAAAATATACTGATAAATATATGGGATTTGGTTTATACTTTCTTGAAACAAATGATACTACTTTAATGACTGGTAATAATTGGTATTCATCAGGAATGCTATTAAAATGTGATAAGGAAAATATTGATTATAAAATTAAAGCATTTATTAAATGTAATGAAAAACCAAAAGATATATTTATAAAATTAATTAATCAAATTGAGAGCGATTTTGATGATATTGCTTTAANAAAAANTATTATTAATAATATTTATGGGTGGTGTTCTAAAACTAAATCAACAANACAAAATTTATGTATTGATACTGATATTAATGTAGCATTTAATGATTATGCTAAATGGGAGGCACTCAAAAATCAAACTCCTTATATTAGAAAATTTAATCCAATTGCCGATGAAAATACTACCTACTATGCTTATGGTAATAAAGATGATATAATTCAAAAAGTTAATAATTTACCTATGGCAATACAAATACAAGACAACGCAAATATACAATTATACGATATGGTTAAAAAAACTGGTGGTGAGGTGTTATATCGTAAAACCGATTGTGCTGTTATTTATAATCCTAAAAATGAATTAATATTATCTAATAAAATTGGTGGATACTCTAAAGAGGTATTTCCTAATAAATCTAAATTAAAATTAGAAACATCTAAATACGAAAGAAATGTAAAACTAATTAAAAGAAAATATTGGGAGCAACATACATTTCCTACAAGTGATAGTTATAAAGAAATTATAAATATTATACTTGATAAAGGTGGCGGAATGCTAGACGCTGAAGCGGGTTTAGGTAAAACATTTATAGCACAACAATTTATAAAAGAATGTGAGGAAAGAGGTTTAAAATATAAAGCACTTGCTTTTACAAATAAAGCAACTACTCATTTAAAAGGTATGACTATTGATAGTTATTTTAGAAAAAATAAAAATGGAAAATTAGACAGAAAATGGTTATATGAAATATCACATAATATAGATGTTATTATTGTAGATGAGATTAGTATGGTAAGCGGTGAGAACTGGAAAATATTACAAGAATTTAAAGAGCAAACAGGTTGTATAGTTATGCTATTAGGACATTCTTGGCAGTTGCCCCCAGTAGAAAATAGGGGACACCCCTTAAACCCCGAAAAAGGGGGCAAGGGGGAATATTCCCCCATAAATTGGTTTAATCACTCTTGTATGAAATATTTAGCAAACTATAATAAGATTGATATTGAGAATTTATCATCTAAAAGTAGATACGATAGAAATATGAGGGAATTTGTAAGAGATGTTTATCTTAATGATGAATGGAATGAGGAAACTAAAAAAATAATGAATAATGTTAAAAAGGTAAATATAAATGATATGATAAATGCTGATAATATTGCCTATACGAATAAAACGAGGAAAGAGATTAATAGGAGAGTTCAAAATGAATTGATAAAAAATAATCAAAGTGTATATATAGAATATAATGGAGATGCGGATAATTACTCTCAAAATGCTTATATCTTTAATGGTGCTAAATTATTACTACACCATACAAGTAAAGACAAAATATTTAAAAAGAATGAAACAGCATTTATTAAAGAACTCAAAGAAGCGTCGTTTATCATAGAAAAAGATGAGATTGATTATGAGTTTATATATGAAAATTTCCATAAAGAATTCTTACTAGGTTATGCTACAACCATACATAAAAGTCAGGGTGATAGTTTGCGAGGTGAGGTAAATATATTTGATACTAAACTAATGAATGAATGGTTAAAAGATAAGAGATGTATTTATACTGCTTTAACGAGAGCAACTGCTATTGATAAAATACATATATGTAAGATGTAAATAAAATATAATTTTTATTTAATAAAAATTCAAATACTTTTTTATTAAAATAATATATGGTGGAAAAAGATAAAGAAACTGGATTGAAAAAGAATTATGTTCCAAAGGGTTTATCAAAAGATGATAAAGCAAAACAAGTTAAATCTATAAAGGAAGGTAAAGACAGACCAAAAGTAGATAGTTTTAAATCTAAACGCTCGGGTTGGGTAAAAAAATTTGAAGATAAATATGGATATAAAATTAATAATTTTAGTAGAATATCAAAAGAGATAATAAGTAGAGCAGGTATAGATAAGATAATGGATAAAGGTAGAGGTGCTTATTACTCATCGGGCAGTCGTCCAAACCAAACCGCTCAATCTTGGGCGTTGGCGAGATTAGCATCTGTAATAATGGGTGGTAATGCCCGTAAAGTTGATATGAAAATTTGGAGTGAGTTTAAAAAATAAAATATTAAATTGAATTAGAGAAATACCCAGTATATACTTATAGATTATGCCTTACAAAGACGCAGTATTACCATACAAATGTAAATGTAATAATTGTGATATAACTCTCCATTTGCTGTCTGGCGAAGGATTTATGGTTTATTTCCACAAGGAAACAGAACGGGAACTCTATTTGTGTTATAAATGCTATAATGAGTTATTTTCCAAATCGTCCAAGTGTCTGCTTTATTATAAAAAAAATTGAATTAGAGAAATACCCAGTATATACTTATAGATTATGGCGACCATAAGCGAAAGATATGGAGCGAGTTTAAAAAATAGAGAATATAGAGAATTTTATTACTATATCTAATTAATTATATCTATTTTTTATGTAGATATAATTAAAGATGCAGAATGCTGATGAGATTATAATTGAAGTATCAAGACAACAAGCGTCGTATGCTGAAAGTAATGCGTCTTGGACGGTTAAAATTCCACCAATTATAATTGAAGAACAAGATAATATTACTTGTTTAGGTAGTTGGTTGTCAGTAAAAAATAGTGGTGATGATAGTATAGAAATATTTGATGAAAATAATCCTAATGAAAAGACTGTTCCTGCGAGTTTTGATATTAATATGTGGAAAACTCTTGACAGTCAAAATGTAGTAAGTTTTCCATATCATTCTATGAAGTGGAGTAATGAGGATAATCTATTAGGAGGAGGATTTAGTGTTCCTTGTTATAATAATAATGTATTAGGAACAAAACCATTAGATGAACCAACATTTACTTTTACAAACTCAAGTGGAACAACATTAAATAATCAACCAGTAACCACTACGAATACTTATGAAACTTTATTAAATTATAAAAATGCTGATGAATATCAATTTCATTTTGATTTATACAACGGACAAGGTAATAGAGGATATACTTCATATTTAAATTTTATGACTAATGTAGCATCATTAGTTTCATCAAGCACAACTTCCGCTCACCCGCAGGGAATGTTAGATGAGGCAAATACAGGTAATAGATACTGTCTTATGTGGCGACAAGATGACGGCACTTATGTAAGATATAAAAAACGAGTAGATGTAGATTTTCCCATAGGATATTACACTCCTGAAAATATTGCTACTTTTATTACAGACCAAATGAATTTAACTTATTATCAAGATATACCACCCGACAGCACATTAAAAGAAACTTGGACGCCTGCTTATAGATATTTTGAAGGATTATTTCCATTACCAATTCCGCACATTAATTTAACAGCAGGAATAGCATATTCTAATAGGGTTACTCCAGTTCCCGACCCCCAAGGTGTGGATATTGCCTGTTCGCTTAATACTGCTTTATTTGAACCATCGGGGAATACTGGAACAGAAAATACTATAACAAAATCAACAGGTTTTACAAGAAGAATAACAGCATTAGGTAATGAATTATTATCTGTAAGTGGAACAATACCTAGTCAAACAATTAAAATTAAATTTAAAGAATATTCTGCTACAAATTATGAATATGAAAATTTAGAATGGTTGCGAGTATGTTTAGATGAATATAGCGGAACAACAGGTGTTAATACTAAATCTTGGAGTTATAGAAATCATATCAAGTATGGTAAAAAATTTAATCCTTTTTTTTATTTTGAGAGAATTAGTGGAACAGGATTACCAAATGTAGAGGGTATTTTTGGATTTGCTGAAAGCACACTAGGTAATCCTGCTATGACTTATAATGAAGATGGAGATAATAGATTTAATTTAACAGTAAAAATTATAACTCAAACTACGACGGATACTTTAACATCTGCTTATGTTTATAATCCACCAACACAATCATCAACATTTTCATTAATTAATATTTATTGGGGAGGGGAAATACCCACCGAACCATTTGGAGGAGCAGGAGGAAACACTCAAACTATGGGAGAATGGATACGAACAACTACATCACCTGTTAGTTTATTTGATATTGCTACTGAACTACCGCCTAGTATGCCTATGTATGTAGGGGCAGTTCCAAGCAGTAATTTAGCATTAAATGGAACAGTAAATAGTCCTAAAAGTATTTATAATTGGTTGCCCCTTGGTTTTAATGAATTACAAACAAATAGTATGCGGTATGTTCGTCCAGCGGGAAATAATGTTCTTGGTATAGGCAGACAATTCGTAACAGGAATGAATAGGGAATACAGCAGAGAAAACCCAGTAACTAATAAAGGAGTTCATCAAGCAATAATAATTCCAAAAATGTTAGGTAGTAGGTGTTATACCGCATCTTATCAAAACGGACAAGCATCTTTGGGCGGAACTTATGGAAATTTTCATAGATGGAATTTAAAAAACGACGAAGAACCGCCTTTTATACCTTACAACAGTAGATTACCTACGGAACAACCACAGCAAGATTATCCATTATTGATGCCTATACTGCGTAAATATCCCTTGTTTATGGAAAATGGAATGAATTTAAATACAACAATTACTGATACAAATATTAGTAGTATCCCACAAAAAATAGGTATGTTTGGTATTCAAGCAAGTTCAACAGTTTCAATTCAACCGATAGACCAAAGTAATAATTATATTGTAGAAAATTATCCATTATCTACATTAGAATTAATACAAGCAAGATGTAAATTATGGGCGGATTTTATTCAAGCACAAATTAACGATGGTTTAACTAGAACAACTTTGAATAATGATTTACCTAATAATAGAGATGATTTTATGTTTTTTACTCATATCGTAATACAAACAACACAAAATGCTACTGACCCCTTTTATCCTTATGCTACAGGAACTGATATACAATTAAGAAACAGAGCAAGAGGATTAGTGTGTAGAATTAATAGGGACGCATTTTTGAAACGCTCACCTGATGATAATTTTAGTGGAGATAGTGGAACATATTATGGTATTCCTTATGTTCTCATAAGTGGTAATTATTATATAAAAATATTATCTCAATCTTGGATTTATGATGACTTGGGTGGTGGAGGAAATAATTTTGGTTTTATGGATTATAATAATTGCGACCAAGATAGGAGCGGTGTAGGTTCAACAGGTGATATAATAGATTTATCAGGAACATTATATAATGCCGTAACACCTGCCGTTCATTCTCGTATTGGATTTGGATATTGTTATAAGAAATCAAGTTGGCGTAACTTTACTGCTATGCTTTGTAGTTATAAAGTAAAAAATAATAATCCTGAATATTTATTTAATCCTGAAAAAAATAGATTACCTACACAAGCAGGAAAAAATTACGGAGATATAACATATCAAACTAGAGTAGGCGTTGGAGCAATAAATCCTTCATTAATATTTAGCGAAGATGGTTCAAGTAGATTTTATTTTCAACAATTATATAGTCCGCAAACAGTCACTAATAGATGGTATGATGGTATAAGTAATACTGATAATATACAATTGATAAGTAGTATAAATTTTCCAATATTAACATATACATATCAAAAAAACGCTCAACAGAAAAAAACGAATAAACAAGATGAAATAATCCCTGATTTTAGTATTGGATTTTCATTATCACAACCCGCACAAGACGGTAGTGATAATAATTTTAGTAATAATTTTACACCTAATACTCAATTTGGAGATGACTGCGTATATTATAATCGTTCAAGATGGGATACTGAAAATGAAGGATTTTATCAATTTGCGTTAGAGATGCCTAAATTACAAGCGTTTAGTTGGTTTCAAGGATTTCCTGCTGGAGCAGGGAATGTGGGGAATGATGCTTCAGGTGTTTTTAGTCCTGATTGGAATACACCAACAGGTAATCAAACATTCTCATATCAATATCCAGTAGATACTGATTTTACAACAAGATTTTTTTGTTTTAATCAACAAGCAAGATATAACTCTTGGAGTTTAGCATTTGAAGGAGCAGATATTTCAGGAGGAAAACCATTTTTTTATCCTGATAGTAGTAGTAATACAATTGGTGGTGATAAATATTATAATACAGCACAAGTTAAAGGTATTAATCCAATTGCCTTTTGGGGTTGTTGTAGTGGAGAACATACTATAATAAATTATGATGGAACAGTTCGCCTTGCTGATAGAAGTGATACAAATATATATCCTAATCAGGGAGAACCTTTATCATCTTGTGGAACAATTTTACCTAATCCTGAAAGTGTATATGCTGAAAAATCGGGTATAAGTATGGATACATTTTATTCAAGTAATGATGTAATTATAAATTTAGATAATTATACAACACCTACAATAGATACATTTACAAATAGTTTTTGGAATATTCTTGGTTTTACATTAACGGATTTAGTGCCTGAAGCATTCCAATACTGTAATCAAGTTCGTAATCAAACAGTTAATTTTTTAACAAATGATACAAATGTAGATGATGTAGATATATTTAATTTAACTGCTTGGCGTTCTCGTCCTATGACTACACAAGCGAATTTACCAAGCAATTTTAATATAGTTCAAGGCAACAGGGTAGGAACAATTCAAGACACTAGTGAATATCCATCATTAACAACCATATCTACAATTGGAATAACTGCTATTAACAGAAATATACAAAATGTTTTTCAAGTTATAGGTGGAGTTGTTGCTGATGTAAATAACTCACCTAGTGATGGAAGTAATTTAACAAATCCTGCTAATTTAGAACCAATATCTTTAATAGATGGTGGTGTTAGTTTGATTAATCAACAGTTACAAAATAATCAGTTTTATATTCTATTAGAGCAAAGCACCGAAGGACAGGGATTTGGTATTAAAGTTTATTCAACAGGACTTGCTTCTAAAATAGATGACCCATTTTATTTAGTAAGAAGTGATTTACCTGATGATAATTATAAATATGTAAATAATTCAGGTAAATCAAGTATCTTACCTGTTGTAGCGGTTGCTAATAAACAGTTTGGGGCGACTTCAGATTTCTACTACAGCGATGCTAATTATTTAACATTCACTAACAGACGAAAAAGAGTTATAAGTAGTGTATCAGTAGAAATAACTAATTCAGCGGGTTTTCCAGCGACTGTGCTTGAAGGCAAATCAACAATCTTTTTTAGAATTGTAAGGAATGCTGTTGGCGTTCCACCCGAAGATGATGACCTACTAGACGACCAAAGTCGTTTGGAAGCAACTTTTAATAAAAAACAAAAAGCATTATTACAGGAGGAAATTAAGAGTTTATTGTTTCCTTCTGCTGGGGTATAACAGACCACCCTAATTTATCTAGTTTATAATCAATAATTATTTTATTAGCATATTCCTGACCGAATTTATCACTAACAATATTTAATTGTATTCCTATAATATTATGTGAATATGGTTTTAAATCTACAAAAGGAATTTCTCGTTTGATTGTATTAAGGTGTTTTTGATATTCAGGGTTGCTCTCCATATGCTATTTTTTCTTTAAGTATATACTGGTATTATTATTTCAATTTTTTTTCTGTATGTATATCATAATGTTTAAATTAGTAATACCAACTTATAAGCGTTATAATATACCAACACTCGCACATCTTGATATGTTTGATGATATTTATATTTTTGTCGCTAATCAGCAGGAGTATAATAAATATAAATTATATTATCCAAATCATAAAATAATTATAGGAGAGTTAGGCATTAAAAATCAACGCAATTTTATTACAAATTATTTTGATGAGGGCGATATAATTGTTAGTCTTGATGATGATATTAAGGAATTTAAAGATAGACAGAACCGCTTACTTATTGATGCTGTTAAAGATTGTGTAGAATATTTAAAACAGAGCAATTATGGGTTAATGACTTTCCCACCAACAGCAAATGAACGATTTAATAATGCCGAAAGTTTTACTATAGGCAATTATCTTGGTGTAGGAGTTTTTCATATATATAAAAATGATAAAGCAGTTCAATTAAGTATTGATTTTATAGAAGACTATGAAAGAAGTTTATTGTATATTAAACGAGATGGTGGTGTTATAAGGAACTGGGATATTATCTATAAACATAAACCATATAATATTGGTGGATTAGAAGAAATGAGAACCCAAGATACTCTGTTATTAGAAACAAATAAATTTTTATATAAATATTCAAATGATAGTTCATTTCATTATAAAAAATCTTTTCCCCATATTATTCTTAAAAAGAAAAATACCCCTGTTATAGTATTACCAAAGACAAATATATTTAATGATTTAATAAGTTTATTAGAAATAGCAAAGTTAAGGAATTATCAGGATACTGCTGTGGGCGGTAGTGATTGTGGAAATAGAAGAGGGTTTCCCGCATACAAAGGAGGTATATTTGGAATAGTCCAACAGCGTAAATCACCTATAAAATGTTTATCAAGTATGAGCAGAGACCAACCTATATTATATAATGAGTTATTAAGATGTGGTAAAGCAATATGTCCTTTTGATTTTACTATGATACAATTAAATAAAAATTTAGAATGCCCCCTTCATAAGGACAGTAAAAATGCTGGATATAGTATGCTTGTAAGTATAGGTGATTATGAAGGAGGCGAGGTAGTAGTAGATGGAAAAGCATATGATGCTCGGGAAAACCCACTAGTTTTTAATGGAGCAGAATTAGAGCATTACAATAAACCCATAACATCAGGCATTAAATATAGTTTAGTATTTTTTTAATATTAAGGATATATATAATGAAATGTGTGTGTGAAGAGAATAGATTTTGTAAATATTGTTATAGCATTCTCTACTACAAAATAAATCGGGAAGAAATATTAGAACAGCAAAAAATTAAATATAAAGAAAAAAAAGTAGAGAAACATAAAATCCAAATAGAAAGAGGAAATTATATTCTTTCCTTTAAATAATGGATATTACTTTTACTGAAATAGGTGTAATTACTATTGGAGGATTATTTTTTGCTTTTGTTTTAAAAGTTCATAGACAAACACTAGAAAGCAGATGTAGTGAAATTAATTGTTTATGTATCAAATGTAAAAGAGATATTTTAAAGGGTGACGATATAGTAAGACTTCGGGAATTAGAACCCAAAGACAGTTTAGTATCACCACCACCACCTAAAAAAAATGAAATAGCGGATAGAGTTTAAAATGTTAGGGGAAACCCCTATAACCCCATTTTTGTTGTCTTTTTTTTAAAAAGACATTTTTATATTATAATATATTATAATGGCGTATCAAACAGCACAACTAAAAGACAGCGATACTGGTAAGGTGGAAAAAGTAAAATATAAAGTAGGAGGATTACATAAAAGTTTAGGAGTTCCAGCGGATAAAGACCTTCCAAAAGGAATTATGGAAAAAATTAAAAAAATGAAAGTAGGAGATAAAGTAAAAGTTATGGGTAAAGAAATAACTATTACTGCTACAATCAAGCGTCAAGCAACACTTGGTTTAAACTTAATGGGTAAAAAATGAGGGGACACCCCTCTTACACCCCAAGGGGGTAAGGGGGAAAGGATTTCCCCCGTAAAAAATCTAAATAATTGAAATACTTTTATATCTTTCATTAATATTATAAGATGGATAATATTAATCAAATCCGCATAAATTATTTATCAAGAGAAGAACCTGCTGTTAAAGATGGTGAAAATAATCGCCCTATGCTTTTAGTAGAAGATAAATGTTATAGAGTTAATATTCATCAGGAAAAAATGAAACAACACAATCAAGATTTATGGACTGATGAGGTTGAGGAGAAAGTTTTGGAATTTGTAAAAGACAATAATTTAGATACTAAATGTGCTTTAGAATTAAAAAAATCTATATGTAAAGGTTTATCACTATTGGAAGCAGTTGAGCGGTGGTTAGATTTATTTAGGAAACCACACCCTAAATACTTTCCGTCCTGCTCGGGTAAATCCAAAGAAGAAATAGATGTTATGTGGAAACAGTTAGAAGATGATTTAAATCAAATCAAAGGATTAAAGAAAAGTAATATAGACCATTACAAAGATGACCCAACTCCTTCTAAATGGATTGATTTAGAAGTGGCGTATCTTTAGATTATTTTTTTCTAGTGTTTTATATAGAATGTTAGAAAAAGAATTATTAGATATAGTAAATGAATGTTTTAATTTAGATTTACAACAAACAGATAGATATGCTGTTGTTGATGGTATAGACCATTATAATAAAGTATTATGTGAAGTCAAAACTCGCAATTGTAAAAAAAATAAATTTAAAACTAGTATGATTGGTGCTAATAAAATAAAATATTCCCAACGCAATTATCCAAGTTATGATTTTTTAATTGTTTTAGAATATATTGATGGAATTTATTATTATTTATATAATAAGTATGACGACCATCAGGTTATGATAAGCGGATTTAAAAATGGTGTAGCAGAGAACAGACCTTATTATTTCATTCATAAGGATTATTGGGAAAAATTATGTTTAGATAGTAAATATGAAATTAGATAAAGAAAATAATTTGAGTATATACCCGATTAAAGACAAAAATATATGGAATATGTATAAAAAAGCAGTTGCTGTGTTTTGGACGGTTGAAGAAATAGATTTTTCAAAAGATAAGAAATATTATGATATGCTAAATGATGACGAAAAACATTTTATTAAAATGATATTGTGTTTCTTTGCTGGTGCTGACGCATTAGTAAATAATAATATTTTAGAAAGGTTTATGAGAGAAATAAATAATCCTGAAATCCTTTGCTTTTACAGTTTCCAAATGGCGATAGAATGTATCCATCAAGAAACATATAGTTTAATGATTGATAATTTAATTAAAGATAATGAAGAAAAAGAATTATGCTTTAATGCTATACAAGAAATTCCTACTATAAAACAAAAGGCAGACTGGTGTGAAAAATATACAAACTCATTTGAAGAATTAAGTAAAAGACTGGTTGCGTTTGCTATTGTAGAAGGTATATTTTTTAGCGGAGCATTTGCGTCTATATATTGGTTAAAAGCATTTAAACAAGATAAAGCAATAACAGGACTTTGTTTTAGTAATGAATTGATTTCAAGGGACGAAGCATTACATACTGAATTTGCTGTTTATTTATATAATAAATTAAATGAAAAACTAACTAATAATGAAATTCATACTATGTTTAAAGATGCTGTAAAGATTGAAATAGATTTTATAAATGATGCTTTACCTTGTAGATTGATTGGAATGAACGCAGACAGTATGACTGTTTATATAAAATTTGTTGCTGATAGATTATTAGTTCAGTTAGGACACCCAAAAATATATAATGTAGTTAATCCATTTAGTTTTATGGAAATGATTAGTATTGAAGGTAAAACAAATTTCTTTGAAAAAAGAGTGGGTGAATACAGTCGCTCATCTGCTTTTGGTATGAATGATAATGATGAAACATTTGGGTTCAATACATCTTTTTAAAAATTATAAAAATTAATAATTAGAATTACTAATGGGAAAGCGAGAATGTAATGTTTGTTATAAAATTATTAAATCACCTGTTAAATGTTTTTTATCTAAATCTTGTGATTGGGTAAGTTGTGGTGCTTGTTTAAATAAACAGGTTAAATTAAAAGACAATTATGATATTTGTTATAAATGTCCTAATTGTAGAAGTGAAAGTATATTTAATAAACATAGCAAAATTAGTAAATATATAAAATCAAATAGGGGAACATTAAATCAAGTAATAAAATTACAAAGAGTTATGCTACAAAAACAAGAGGAAAGGATTAATGAAATTTATAATATTGTATCATCACCCGTAATGGGTTTATATATAGATTTAACAGAATTAGAACCTGAACCTGATGCGGAAGATGAAACTAATCTTTACGCTGATACGGTAATAGACCCTTCTTTTCAGGAGATGTCGTCTTCGTAACAGCAGTCATTTTAGTAGATATATTACTGTCAAAAATATCCTTATGTTTAGGTAGTGGAGGTTTAGGTGGAGGTTTATCTAACTTTAGCATTTTAGACAACTTCATAAGATGGACTTCAGGAACATCATTTTTCTTCTTTGTTTCGTATTTTCCCCTAATAGATTTATGAATATTAGACGCATTCAAAGTCATCATTTAAATATCATAAGAAACTTTTTATAAATAAATCTTATGATAAATTATAATGTCTTTAATTCAAGTTAGTTCTACTCAAAAACAATTTTCCAACGAACAGCAAGGCAAAGCATACTTTGGTATAAATCAAGGATATTCATTTAGTAATCCATTTACCAGTCCGCTAGAAATACCGCCCTATTCTAGTATTGCTGTATGCTCGGGAACATTTCAATTTAGCAAAGAAAATGTTGTGGTAGGTTCTCTTGGCGGAGATGATGGAGTAAATGTTCCTAATTTTAGATTAATTATAGCAAGTGATATTCCTGTTACTGACCCTTCATTTGTCGTAGGATTAACAGTTGATAGGCAAGTAACTTTTCCTTTAAGTCAAAACATAGACCCATCGGGTGTAAATTGGGGTGAAAAATATACTACTAAATGTCCTTTATCATTCCAAGCACCACAAGGAATTTATGGTTCTCAAACTGAATATGTAAAAGAAATTGTTAAAGTATTAAATATAAGTTCTAATCCGCTTTTGACTGGAACATTTAGTTCAGCAGTTGTTAATGATGTATCATTTGGTTTATCGGCACAAATTATAGCAAATCCAATTTCTTCTTTTGGAAATCTTCAATTAACACAGGGAACATTATATAGTGGTTTTACTAATTTTAGAACCAACCTAGTAGAGGGTAAGACTGCTACTTTATCATTAGTAGATATAAGTGGTGGTGCTGGAACTCCACAACAATTTTTTAGTAATTGGAGCAAAACTGCTGGAGCATCTTTATCAAGTAATCCAGCAGTAGCACAAACTAACGCTTATGGATTACAAAATTCTAATCCTAGTAGAGCAACTATTGCTGGTATTCAAATTCCAGCAACCACCAATTGGAGTGCTACATTTTCTAAACCAAGCAAACATAGATTGATGTGGGGTATATCCAAAGCAGGTGTGAGAAGCGATGGAATTGATGATGGAAAGGGGAAAGATGGATTTGGATATTTTTTTAGAACTGCTGGACTTACAGTAACCGACCCTCTTACATACGATAGAATTTATAACGCAAGAATTGTTACTAACCCAACAGACAATTTAAACTGGTGTTTATTTATGCAGAGAATGTGCCTTGGAACTATGTCTATACAAGAACAAGAAATATTTGAATATGCGTTGTTATATCTTCCAGCAATCGCCAATCAACCATCAAATAATGTAGCAAATTCTGCGAATGGCGGTTGGGATTTTATTAGTTTTGGAAATGATGTTGATGAGGCACTAACTAACAAGGCGGGATTTAAAACTACTATACTTAAATTACAATTCAATAGTCAATTTGGTTATTTTTATATGCCTATTCTTACGGGCGACCTTACTATTGCTTCTGCTGGTGGTAGGAGTTACGATATTAAATATAGCGAAGAACTTGACCCTGATGCTTTTTATAATGGTGGTGGTGGAGGAACAGTTAAAAATAAAAGACTTGGAGTTAAATTTGCTGATGGAACTTTAGATACAGCACTTGTAGGTTGGGGAATAGGAATTGAAGGTAATAATGTTGATTTTTTAATTGAGGGAACAACATCAGTTAATTATATTGATAGTGGTGGAAAACCAGCACCCTTTGCGAGTGAGATGAGCGATATTAATCACCCTTTACAAATTAAAGCATCAATCTGTTATTTAAATACTAAAATAATGGATTTTAAAGCACTTTGGCAGACAAATAGCACAGGTGTTAATCCGCCTGTAGCAAATATGAAAGCATTAACTTATTTTGGAGATACTACAAATGATTTTGCTACATATGTATCAAATAATATGATGCTTCCTGCTTGGATATATAATAAACAGTATTGGTTGCCTTCAACTACACTCGGTGGATTTAGCGGGTGTAGAACACCTAATTTATGTTTTAGCAGTCTTGACCCTTATTTATTTGATGATTTTTCAAAACTATTCCCTAATGAATTAGGAGAAATTATTTCTGTTCCCGCAAACGGACAAAGATTAAAGAACAAGTTTTTTATACAAGTATCGCCTGACCCGATATTTGATAGTGGAGCACCTTTCAAATTAAATCCAAATATTCAGGAACAAATTGGATTATCCGCTGTTTTTGGGACAGGTATTGTTTCGGTTAATGCTTATCAGGGGCAACCTACATCATCTACTGTATATACAAAACTAACCGCTCTCGCTTCAATAATAGAAATTAACATACCATTTTCTAGTGGTGTATATATTAGATTAAAAAATTTACCAACCCGCTCTACATTTGGTTCTATCAATCAAACATACGATAAACTGGTATGTATGGTAAATAGATTTGATAAATTCTATGACCGAGATGATAGTGCTGATGAACCAATATCGGTATATGGGTGGGAAGCATACGAAAAGATTTATATTAGTTTAAACAATCCTGCTCCAATATATGTATCAACTTTGGATTTTGATTTAGTAAATAGATTTGGAGAATTAAATAAACAAATTGAACGGACGACGCTTTTACTACATCTTAAAAAAGACGAAGCACCATTATTTGCTTACGATAGAGGAAATTCATCACTCACAAATACAAATGCTTTTACAATTTAGAGAAAATAGAGAATTATAGAAATAATATAGAAATCTTTTCTATATTATATCTATATGGTGAGTAAATTTATTCCTATTCCCGAACCCGAACCTGAACCCGAAAAATTAGATGAACCTATTGATGTAGCATCTGTTCCTAAACCAACTCCTGATGAAGTATTTGTTAAACCACCACCTATTATTACACAAGAAGTTAAGGAGGTTGAAACTATGCCTGTTGAAGCAGTCAAACCAGCAAAAGTTCCCAAACCTAAAAAAGCACCAAGTCAAAAACAATTAGAGCATTTAGAAAGAATTAGAGAGAAAAGTAATTTAGCAAGAGCAAAAAAAGTTGCCGAACGAGAAGCAAATAAAAAAGTAGTATTTAATGATAAAGTAAATTTGGATACTCCAGTTCATAATGGATTACCAAAAGGATTACCAGTTCAAGAACCTTTACCAGTTCAAGCACCTTTACCAGTTCATAATACAATTATACAACAGGGACTAACAGAAGAACGAGTTAATCAAATGATACAAAATAGTATCAAAGCAACAAGGGAACAAGTAGAGAAAGAACGAAGAGCAGAACTAATAATAAAACAAAAAGAATTAGCAGAATTAGAAAAGAAGATTAAACAAGCAGATATGGTTAAGAACTTATTAAAAAAGAAACGATAATTAATATCTCTGTATATAAATAATGAATAATGTTCCTATTGTATTTCCCATTAGAGAAGACCCAAGCGAACCATTTAGAGAAAATCCAACACCACAACAAGAGCAATTCTTAAAATTATTTCCCCCACCATCATTAATTACAATCTACGCATCTTTTCGTAGTGGTAAATCGGTGTTATGTAATAATATTATTTTAAATCCTACTATGTTAAGAGGACTGTTAGATAAATGGGTAGTTTTTTCACCTACTGCTTTGAATGATGCTAGTTGTAAATATCTTTTAGAAGATGACGGGGTTGATGTAATTACGGACTATACTGACGATTATTTACAGGCATTATTAGATTATCAAATGGAAACACCTAAAAGCGAACGAGATAATATAGGTGTAATATTTGACGATGCTATACAGTATTTACAAAAAAGAAATAGTGTCGGTAATTTTTTAGCAACTAGATTTAGGCATTATAATATTAAATATCTTATTTATGTATCGCAGTCATTTAGGGCATTAGATACGAAGATAAGAGCAAACAGTAAGCAAGTAGTTATAATGAAAATATCAAATGAAAGAGAATTAAAAAAACTTGCTGAAGAACTAGGAGGATATTGTGGAGGAGAGAAAAACTTTTATAAATTATATAATTTTTGTTTAAAAGACCCGTTCTCATTTATGACGATTAATATTGATAGTAATCCTGTTAAAACTTATTTACGATTTGAGAAACTAATATATACACAGGGCGGAGAGAATATGGGTTTAGAAGAAGAATAGTATTATTTAATATTAGTATAAATTAAATGAGTTTCTTTCAAGATGAAATGAATGAATTAAATTCTAATTTAGCGTCAGCGAAGGCGAGAATAGCATCTATAAAAGGACTTAAAGAAGCACAAGAAGGACAGAAACAATCAGGGGAAGATGCCTATATAAGTCATCTAGAAATGGGTGCTGGTATTACTAAAACTCTACCGACAGAAGCAAGTGGAATTATACGAGGTGGTGGTGGAGTGATACGAACAGTTGGTAGATATTCTACTGATGCTGGAGGGGCGTTTGCTACTGACGCACCAAGAACCGCACAAGCAGTAGAATTTGCTAGGGTGAGGGGAGGACAAATTTCTAGTCGGGTAGGACAAGGAGTAAGAGATTTAGGCGACCAAACAACAGAATTAGGCAGAAGTGCTGTTGAAAGTGGAAGAGGAGCGGTTGAAAGTGTCGTTGAAAGGGGAAGAGGAGCGGTTCAAAGTGCTAGAACTGCTGTTGGAAACAGATTAGACCAACTACGAGATGGGTGTCGTTGAAAGGGGAAGAGGAGCGGTTCAAAGTGCTAGAACTGCTGTTGGAAACCGATTAGACCAACTACGAGATGGTAGAAACGCACCAAGAGATTACAGAACAACTGGATTTGAAACTGACGATTTTGCTGGGGGAGATAATTATGACGATTTTGGAATTAGAAATCCAGTAAGACCAGCAATTGGAACAGGACAAGATTATCCAAATATAGATATTATAACAAGCGACCCTAATGCTCCTGCTACTTACAGTTCGGGGGGAGTATCTGCTACTGCTCCTGCTCCTGTTGCTCCTACTGCTCCTGCTCCTACTGCTCCTACTGCTCCTGCTACTACTGCCCCTGTCGCTCCAGTTGATGATTACGCAGAAGCAGGTAGAACAATAGCAACAAGAGCAGGAGCATCTACTGCCGAAGATGGAGCATTAATTTCGGCGGAAACCGTTGCCGATACTGCTTCAGCAGCAGAGGGATTTCTTAACCCAATTGCCGATGCTACTGCTTTAGGATTAGGTGGATATGGTGCTTTCAAGGCAGTAACAGATTTAGTTAAACATAATCATAACCACCCAGCACAAGAAGCAAGGGAAGCACAAGCGGGAGCAGATGCTTCAATAAGTAGTTTAGCATCAGCATTAAATTCTAATCATCATCAAGCAATAACAGGTGGATTTGCTAATATGCGTCAGTCGCAACAATCAGGTTCTTCATTTTAGGGGGAAACCCCCTTACCCCCTTTTTGTAATCTTTTTTTTAAAAAGATATATATTTAGAGATTTATTATATTTACATATATATATGGAAATTGAATATAATAAACCACTTAAAGCAGGAAGACCTATAAAATATTTTAGTGAAAAAGAACGCAAGGAAGCAAAAAGTCGCTATGGAAAAAAATGGTATGAAAACAATAAAGAAAAAATATTAGAAAAATATAAAGATGAAAAGTATAATGAGATACGCTGTAATCAAAAACATAAAGGATTTTTTCGTATTTATAATTCATATAATAATGATGTGTATTTGTCTTACTCCGCAGATGTATCTAATCGTAAAGCACAAATGCTTTCAAAAATTAGGAATACGAACGAAGTGGGAAGAGTAATTGGATTATTTGATAAAAGTTTAGACTGGAAATTTAATTTTATTTGTTTTTGGGAAGATAATGATATTAACAAGTTAAATAAAATTAAGGAAGAACTTACTGGGGAAAATCCTGAAATTAATTTCTTATGATATATTAAATGATATTTCCCGAAGATGTAGAAAAATTAATTAATGAATATAGCAGACCAATTACACACCCTAAATGGAGAGAATTAAGACCTTGCTGGGTTTTGAGATGCGACCCTATTTATGATTTTTGTTTTGATATTTGGCAGAAACCTATGTTAGACCTTATTTTATCTCCTGATGTTTGTGATTATCATAATAATAATTTTGGTAAATGGTATTTAACAGAGATGCGACCATATATGGATTATGAGGGAAATCCTATGATGTATCCCCGACCAACAAACTGGATTTTCCGTTCATAAAAAAAAGCATAGCGACTTTTTTTTTAAACTGATTGAGAGTTAAAAAAAAGCATAGCGACTTTTATTTTAAACTGATTATTTTTTATTTTTACCACCCCGTCTTGTCTTTTTCTTTTTTGTATC